>Ga0209580_10000207_pt1 | contig 37892 bp, 34 predicted proteins | sample Coa_R1_5_FD_187153 | JGI IMG/M metagenome (GOLD analysis project Ga0209580, IMG submission 187153) | Surface soil microbial communities from Centralia Pennsylvania, which are recovering from an underground coalmine fire - Coalmine... | ecosystem: Environmental > Terrestrial > Soil >... | reverse complement strand
AAAATTGCGGCCATGTATGGGCCTGCGAACTCGGGGGTTAACACCCCATTCGCAACCGCACTCTCCAGCAAAGTCATTGAGGCTCCACCCGAATCAGCGAGAATCGTTGGTGCAAGGAGTCTGATCTCCTGATCATCGGCTTGGAGGCCCTCGACCAGTTCCCACCCAGCGACGGGATCGGCCGTCTTCCGCCACACGACCCCACAGGCGACGAGATAATCGGCTTCCATGTTCAATACCCTCATTTCTGCGCTGCTTGGTGCTGCGCTTTCAGCGGGCTTCGATCAGGCAGCCAGACGCGACTTCTTCTCGCAGGCGAGACATTCGCTGACCGTCTCGACGATCTGCCGCTAAGCGTGCTTACAGACAACATCGCGCGCTCCGAGCGCCTCAAGACTGCTGAAGTCAGTCATCTCGGGCGGACTTGGCAGCATAACGATACAGGCGACGGCTTCACCTCTTCTGTGCAACTCCGTCAGCAACTCCTCACAGTCCGCATCCGGTAGATGGCTGTTAACCAGCACAAGATCGAAAACGATTGAATCCACCAGCCTCGGTGCGTCTTTTGCAGTCCACACCGTTGTTGTATCGAAACCCGCATCCTCAAGCAGCTTGTCCAAAACGACAAGGACGTCTTCGTGGCAATCAGCAACGAGGATTCTCTTGCTTTGCGCTTTCATGACCACGACCTCGATGAGCGCCCAGGGTTGTCGCAGCACCGGCGTCACTGAAGGTGGGTGCAGGTTGATTGCCGGGCGCTCAGAAGACAAAACGGTTACAAACCGTTATCAGGCGACGTCTTCCAATGATCAAAGGAATGCCAATCGGCAGACAACAAAGGCGGCGGACTGGTTCGGAAGCGGACGCATGCTCGTCAGGCTGAACGGACTAAGGGAAGCAATGCGTCTTGAGGTCCGAAGCCTTTGACATTTCCGTCCGATTCCTTTGACGCCTGGCGGTCTGTAGTTGGCGAGCGTGGCATCTCCCATCTTTATCCTGAACAACTTGGGCTCCATTACTTCTGGCACGCACTGTGCAGATGAAACTTCGGTGTGGATCCGAGTTTCCCGGGACGTACCGGAATGAGACTCGCGAACTCACCGGCACTCGCGGCAGACAGTCAACCAGACCTTTCTCGAAATCGGCAAATAACTGTGCGAACGCCCGCCATTCTCGGGGCAGTAACCAATATTTACCTGCAAGGAGAGTTCGAGTCGTGAACCCCGACGGAAGCAAGAATTGGTTGATTCTTTACAGAGAAGCTGTTCTGGAACCAGATCCCAAGAAATCGAAACTGCGCATCGTTCGAGCCCAAAGGGCAATCGGTCTCCGGGCACGAGAACTGTGGTACGCAGGATCAGTTGAAACAACTGAGCGACGTCGGCTCGACGCTGCGCTGAATTTCCTAGGAGTTCTACGCACGATCGGAGGCGAGCAGTCGTGATGGAGGCCGCGAGCCATTCAGCGAAAGGGCTGTGCCCGGGCTTCGGCGGGACTACCAGGCAGCCCAGTTCCGAGAGGCGCCCGCCAAGGAGAGTTCCCGTGAGTAAGATTCTGCATTTTTTCGTAATTCTCTGTCTCGCTGTATGGCTGACCGGCTGCGGCGATTCCCATAAACCGGTGGTGCAGCCGCAGATCAGTTCATTCGCCTTTATGCAGGACACTGGCGGGTACCTATTCACTCCCATGTTAGGGAAATATACGACCACTGGTGCAACCACGGTGTTCACTGTATCGCCGGTTCTGGACTCCTCTACAAATCTTCCGGTGACGGGCGAGTTCTACTCGATCGCCCTCTCGGCGGATGGGAGCAAAGCGGTCGTGGACTTGTACGGTGGCCAAAATGGAGATTCCGGACAATGGGACATTTTCGTCGCCGATTCCGGCGATCGCGGCAACATGGTGGCCATCACCAACGACCTCTATCGGGATGCTATGCCGCAGTTCTCGCCCGATGCTACGAAAGTAGTTTTCAACTCGGAGCGTCCCGGGCCAAAAGGCGCACAACAATGGCAGATCGTTACGCGGAGAGTTGACGGTTCCGGCGAAGTTGTCTTGCCAATGCCACTGGGAGCCGACCAGACTTGGGCTCCAACTTATTCCCCTGATGGTTCGAAAATCGCCGTAGAAGCCTGGGGCTACGACTCTCTCGGCAACTTCTTTGACGGGATCGTGATCATGCGGGCCGACGGTAGCAATCCGAAATTGCTTACCAACCCTGTCGCCATTTGCGATTGCTACGACGAGAATCCCTCGTTTACTGCCGACGGGAGAAAGATAACCTTCAGCGGGGAGAGCTGGGATGCTTCCACAGCCACTGAGACCGAAGACATTTACATCATGAATATGGATGGGACTGGACTAACTCAGCTCACATCCGGAGTGGGCGTCAACTTCGATCCGATGGCCGTGAGCATCGTTGGAGTCGGACCGAGGATTCTGTTCAGCTCGAACTGGGGCAACCCCGAGCTGGGTGGCTCCGGTGCCTACGAACTCTACAGCATGAAACTCGACGGAACCGAACTCACCCGGTTGACTACCAACGCAGCTTACGACGGCTTCAGCAGCGAGCGCTACGAAAGTCAAACTGCGGCAGCACAGGCTTCTCGACGGATGAATGTGCCACATCATCTGCATCCGTTAGGACAAAACAGAGGACACAAGATGCGGTGGTAAGAGGTCAGCTCCGACCCGCCCTGTATCTAAGGATTGCACGTGCATGGATGCACTGATCGAGATTGCGAGGATGACTTTCCTGGACTGCGGCTGCGACCAGGATGCACCGGCTGCTGCCCTGCTCTCGGGGGAGGTATGCAGGGCAGCACGAAGTGCGAGATTCGATTGTCTGCAAAGAAAATATCCAGACGCAGGGAGACCACCACACATTGGCTGGTATTCCTGCTCTTCATTACTAATTTGGAGGGACTCATGAATGCCAAACAATATGTAGGGCCGCCACCCGTGACAGTTGCGTCTCGAATGCGTGCTCGAAGAGCTTTGTTGATCCTGCTTCTGTGTTGTATTCCGCTCCCTGTTAGTGCTCAGGAAATCACCGGAAGCATCTTAGGCACAATCAAAGATCCCACTGGCGCCGTGGTATCGGGCGCGACCATTCATTTTCTCAACACTGACAAGAACGTTCTGATCCGGAGCGTTACCTCAGACGCGACAGGAGAATACGTTGCTCCTCTCTTGCCGATCGGCAATTACACCGTGACCGCCAGCGCCCCCAGCTTCAAGCAAACCGTCCAGCATGCGACGGTAAACGTGAGTGACAAGCTCACTCTGAACTTCACGCTTGAAATCGGCGCCGTAGCCGAAAAGGTTACGGTGGAATCTGGACAGTTACAAGTAGAGTTACAAACTCCGACAGCAGCAGGATTGATCTCAGGCACCCAGGTGCGTGAACTGGCCCTCAACAATCGCAACTACGAACAACTGGTCGCGCTGCAGCCGGGAGTGTCTTATGGGGGCGGCGATCAGCTCTACGTTGGCGTGATGAACCCAAATGGCGACGATAATTCTGTTGCTTTTTCCATTAATGGAGCCCGGGATAACGCCAACAACTGGACGATCGACGGTACCGATAACGTGGATCGCGGCTCCAACAGCACTCTGCTCAACTATCCCAGCGTCGATTCGATTGCGGAATTCAAAGTCCTGCGCGGCATGTACGACGCGGAATTCGGTCGTGGCGCCGGCGGCCAGATCAACGTGGTCACTAAGTCTGGTGAAAGTACGTTCCATGGTAGTGTTTACGAGTTTTTCCGCAATGACGCGCTCAATGCGAACAACTACTTCAACAACCAGGTAGGAAATCCCAGACCGCCTCTGCGCTACAACAACTTTGGGTACACGCTCAGCGGGCCGCTATTTATCCCGAAGGCCTACCCCAGGGAAAAGAGCAAAACGTTCTTTTTCTGGTCGCAGGAATTTCGGCGGGTAATTACTTCGGCTACATCTAGCCCTGGAATTGTGCCGACGGCGGAAGAGAAACAAGGTATCTTCGCGAATCCGATTTGCGTGCAATTTAACGCCGAGGGCGGTTGCTCTCAGGTTGGCACCTCAATCACGACGAGCGCTTTTGATCCTGCCGCTCAGGCCTACATCACGGACGTCTTCTCCAGGGTTGCTAATCCGCAAGATTCTGCGCTCCACACTCTGATCTCCCCGCTGCGCAATGTGTACAACTACCGGCAGGAGTTGATCAAGGTGGACCACATCTTCGGTCCCAGGTTGACAATTTCCGGGCGGTATATCAACGATTCGATTCCGACGGAAGAACCCACCGGGCTATGGACCGGCATGAATGTTCCCGGAATTGCCACAACGAGCACAAATGCCCCGGGTCACAACCTGATGTTTCGCGCCACAGCCGCTTTATCCCCAAGCTTCTTGCTGGAAGCGGGCTACGCATATTCCTACGGTGCCATTGTGAGCAGGAACATAGGATTGGCATCCACCAAGAATTCGCCCGACATCCTTCGAGCGATTACGATGCCTAGTCCATCGACATTGGGCCGCATCCCTGCCCTGACCTTCGAAGGAGGGGACTACTTCGGTGGATTCGGCAACTACGATGACTTCAACCGAAACCATAACGCATTTGGAAATCTAACGAAGATTTGGGGTCACCACACCCTGAAATTCGGCGGCAGCTTTAATACGTACAACAAGAACGAAAACGCCGGTGGAAACAACGCTGGATCGTTCACCTTCGGCTTCGATGGACTGCCTGCAGAAAACACCTCGGAAACCGCTCACTTTGAGCAGGCATGGGCCAACTTCTTGCTGGGAAGAGTCGCGAACTTTACTCAGGACGCACACGATCTGGTGGCAGATATTCACCAGAACCAGCTCGAACTTTATGCGCAGGATGCGTATCGAATTCGACCGAACCTCACCCTGAGCCTAGGTGTTCGTTACTCGTTGTTCCGTCAGCCTACAGATGGCAACGGACGCCTGACCAACTTCAACCCCTATCGCTACACTCTCGCAAACGCTCCGGTGATCGACGAGAGCGGAAATATAGTACCGGGCGGCAATCCGAACTTTGATCCGTTGAATGGAATCATTGTCGGTGGCAAGAACTCTCCATACGGAACAGCGGTTTCTAACCAGAACAATCACAACTTTGCCCCGCGTGTCGGGATCGCGTGGGATCCATTCAATACAGGTAAGACCGTGATACGTAGCGGTTACGGCATCTTCTACGACTCTTCCACGGTCGGGTATGTGGAAGACAATGCCTGGGTCAATCCGCCTTTTTCGTATGGTTACAGCTTCACTGGAACAAGCTTTGCGAATCCTGGAGGAGTAACAGCAGACCAGAATCTTTCCCCGCCTTATTTACGTATTGCGGGCGTTGATTGGCACGTGCCCTATACGCAGCAGTGGAGCCTCGACGTTCAGCATGAAATCAGCAAGAGCTTCATGGTGGATGTCGGCTATTACGGCAACAAAGGAACTCATCTGCTCGGCGGTATCGACCTGAATCAAGTCCGTCCGGGAGTTGCGGTCGAGGCGGGAATTGTGCCGCCGGAAGGCCTCTCAACCAATAACCTCTCAATTCTGAATGCGTATCGTCCCTACATTGGGTACGGATTCATGAATGCTGTAGAACCATGGTTCAAGTCGAACTATCACTCTTTGCAGGTTTCGGCACAGAAGCGATTGAGCGGAAACTCGATGGTTTCGGTGAACTACACCTGGTCCAGAACAATGACCGACAGCCCGGGCGATCGCTGGAACGCCCCCCAAAACAGTTACAATATCGCGGCCAATTATGGGCCCTCTACACTTGACCGCCGCCACATGTTCACCGCCAATTATATTTACAGCCTGCCTTGGCTAAGAGGTCAGCCTGGTGTGCGTGGTCACGTTTTGGGTGGATGGGAAGTCTCCGGGATTGTGTCATACATGGCGGGAACCCCCTTCAGCGTAACCTCGGGGACCTACATGGACCACTCCGGCCTCGGAGTTCTGTCAAGCGATTGGAACGCTCTTTATCCGGATGTAATCAGTAATCCCAATTCTGGCGCGCCGCACACACGATTGCAATGGTTCAACACCGCGGCTTTTCAGGAAGTGCCCGATGGTGTGTACCGCGTCGGCAACGAGCGTCGTGGTGTTGTGCGCGGACCGGGCTTCGGTCGCTGGGATTTGTCTCTCTTCAAGAACACAAAGCTGACAGAACGTGTGAACCTCCAATTCCGTGCGGAAGCTTTTAATATTTGGAACCACACTAACTGGTCAGGCGTGGACGGCAGCATGGACAGCGGAACCTACGGACAAGTAACTAGTGCCCGCGATCCGCGCAACATTCAATTCGGCTTGAAGCTGCAGTTCTGAAGGCGGGAATGATTCTTTCGGCGCTTCGGCCGAGGCTGCTCGGCCGGAGCGCAAACCGAAACTTGGGTTCGATGTGATTCGAAAGGTAGCATGGCCACTCATTCTTTCGCCCGCTCAGTCGTGCTCATCATTCCTTTATTCATACCCTTGTCGCTGGTCCCGCTGAAAGCCTCCGCCTCACCAACGACTGACGGCCGAATAGATCTGCGTCAAGCCTGGCGAGTGCAGTCCTCTCGAAGGGTAAACGCAGGCGGTGAGACCATATCGTCCCGGAGCTTCCAAGCGATAAATTGGTATCAAACGACAGTGCCAGCAACAGTGGTAGCGGTACAGGTGAAGTCTGGAGAGCTTCCGGACCCTTACGTGGGAATGAACCTGCGCAAGTTCCCCGGTATGACCTATCCGATAGGTCTGAATTCCTTCAACAATGTGGCTATGGATCCCGGCAGCCCGTATGCCTGCTCATGGTGGTATCGAACACAATTCAATCTGCCTCGCAGTTATTTGGGTCGAACTGTCTGGCTACATTTTCGGGGAATTAATTACCGTGCCAACATCTGGGTCAACGGGCACAAGTTGGCCGACGCCCAAGATGTTGCCGGCGCATATCGAATTTATGAATTCAATGTCACTTCCTCACTAGCTCCAGCCGAAACCAATGTGCTAGCCGTTGAGGTGTTCGCTCCAAACGAGAAGGAGCTAGGCATCAACTGGGTAGACTGGAACCCAACTCCTCCGGATAAGAACATGGGACTCTGGGGTGAGGTTTACTTAAGCACGAGTGGTCCCGTAAGTGTTCGGTATCCCCACGTAATCACTCATTTCCCCGACAGTTCTCTGGAACAAGCAGAGTTAAAGATTGCGACTCAATTGCAGAACGCAACCGACACGAAAGTAAATGGTGTACTGGAAGCCGAAATCGACGGGATTCGCATTCGGCAAGAAATAGAGCTGCAACCAGGCGAAACTCGAGCGGTAGCTTTTGCTCCCGAACAGTTCCCGCAGCTCGTATGGAAAAAACCCGAAATTTGGTGGCCCGCAGAGATTGGAACTCCCAGCCTGCATAGGCTTTCTGTCCGCTTTATCAGCGATCAAAGAACGTCGGACGAAGAACACATCCGCTTCGGTATACGCGAAGTCACCTCGGAGCTCACCGATCAGGGTCATCGGTTGTTTCGCATCAATGGCAAGAGGATCCTCATTCGTGGTGGCGGATGGACTCAAGACATGCTGCTTCGCCCTTCGATCGACAGACTCCGATACCAATTGCAATATGTTCGGGACATGAACCTGAACACGATCCGCCTCGAAGGGCAACTCGAAAGCGACAACTTTTTCAATCTCGCAGACGAAATGGGGATACTCGTCATGGCGGGATGGTGCTGCTGCGACATCTGGGAGCGGTGGGACCAATGGCCGCCCGGGACGCTGCAGATCGCAAAAGAGTCCTTGCGGACGCAGGCACTCAGGCTGCGGAGCCATCCCAGTGTTTTTGTTTGGCTGAATGGTAGCGACGGTCCTCCGCCGACGGATGTAGAGCGCGCTTACCTGGATGTTCTGAAGGAGGCTGGGTGGTCAAATCCCATCGTGTCTTCAGCTTCAAACCAGTCCACCAGTGTCAGCGGTCCTTCTGGCATGAAGATGACCGGGCCGTATGACTATGAGCCACCTTCTTATTGGCTACAAGACAAAAACACTTATGGAGGAGCTTGGGGTTTCAACACGGAAACGAGCCCCGGACCTGCCGTACCTCCTATTGAGAGTCTAAGAAGGTTTCTCTCCCCAGAGCGGCTATGGCCGATGAACGAAGTCTGGAATTATCACAGCGCAGGAGAGCGTTTTCAGACGATGAATCGCTACCACGAGGCGATGAACGCCGTTTATGGTTTGCCCTCGGGATTGGAAGACTATCTTCGCAAATCACAGGCAATGTCATACGAGGGTGAACGCGCCATGTTTGAGGCTTACGCGCGAAACAAGTACACATCCACAGGTGTGATTCAGTGGATGCTGAATAACGCCTGGCCCTCTACCTACTGGCACCTCTACGACTATTATCTGCACCCAGCCGGTGGCTATTTCGGCACGAAAAAGGCCTGTGAGCCTCTTCACATCCAGTACTCTTATGCTGATCGCGGCGTTGTTGTTGTGAATAGTCGACAACAGGCGTTCTCCGGACTAAAGGCCACAGCACGCTTATTCGACTTTGGCCTGAAAGAAATATTTGCGCACGAATCGCAGGTCGCGGTCGATGCAGACGGCTCCGCGCGTGTAGTCTCGATTCCGGTATTACCGTCCGAACCTGCGACCGTTCACTTCTTGAAGCTTTCACTCCGCGACGCAACCGGCAACGAGATCAGCTCCAATTTTTACTGGCTTCCGGCGACCCTTTCTAAGTTGGCCTGGGACAAGACTCCAGACACGGCTTTCACTCCAGTCGCGTCATTCGAAAACATAACTGAGCTGAACCACTTGCCTCCTGTCCAAGTTCAGGTGACGGCACGAGCAGAGCAACAGACAACTGGCGAGGTGATTGAGGTGAATCTCCGCAATGCGACGGACCACCTAGCATTTCAGGTTCATCTTGCAATCCGGGATTCAGAAACGGGTGAGGAGATTCTTCCCGTGTTGTGGCAGGACAATTACGTTTCACTCATGCCGGGCGAATCGAAGAAACTGTCAGCTCGCCTCTTGCATGATGCCGGTGCGAAGAGGCGACCGCTGGAAGTGATTGTGGATGGGTGGAATGCACAACAGAAGTCAGTGCAACTTTCCCATGGAAAAAAGCCGGTTGCGGCCGGCGAATGATTGAAATCGACCGACTCTGTAATGAGCCCCACTCCGTAAGCCCTCGAAAACGGGCAAGTGCACGGGATAAGGAAATGATGATTTCGCATCACTCAGCCGCTGAGGGATTCGGGAACCTCGTCTCGATACAACGACGATGCAATGAGTTTAGCTGGCAGATTCGAGGAAAGAGAGCGAGTGGACCTGCTTTGTGGCTCGTGCTTGTACTCGTCTCGTTGTTTACGTCGGTTGCCTCGCTTCTAGCCCAAGCGAATCAGGGCACAATCTCGGGTGTAGTTTCCGATCCAACCGGTGCATTAATTTCGAACGCCCAGGTTTCAGCGACAGATTCCTCCGGCATTGTCACTGCGGGATCTTCAGACGCGGGTGGAATCTACACTCTTACGGTCCTTCCCGGACAATATCGGATCGAAGCGAGCGCGGCGGGTTTTCAAACGTCCGCAGCCAGCAGCGTGAAAGTCCTCTCCGGACGAATTCTGAAGCATGACGTTCGACTTGAACTGGCCATCGTGACCGAGCAAGTGCGGGTTACTGAAACATCGCTTCCAGATGCAGAACCAGCCAATAACGCCAGCGCAATTACGCTGGGTGGTTCGAGTCTCGAGAGTCTCGCCGATGACCCAGAGGACCTGACAGACGATTTGATGACCCTGGCGGGACCCTCGGCCGGGCCGGATGGTGGAGAACTGTATGTGGATGGATTCTCGGGCGGGAAGCTTCCACCCAAGTCTTCCATTCGCGAGGTGCGCATAAATCAGAATCCATTCTCAGCCGAATACGACCGGATTGGCTTTGGCCGCATAGAAATTCTGACCAAGCCCGGGGCGGCAAAGTTTCATGGCGAAGGAAGATTCAACTTCGGGGATTCCAGCTTCTATGCACGGAATCCGTTTGCAGCCGAGAAGCCAGATTTCCAGCGTCGCGTCTTCGAGGGAACAGTCACCGGACCCATGAACCGCAATTCGTCCTTCACGCTGCAATTCGAGCAGCGCAATATCGGACAGACTGCGGTGATTAATGCCCTCATTCTGGACTCGAATCTCAATCCAGTCACATACCGCAATTCTATTCTGAATCCCACCACCAACACTGAGATCAGCGCTCGGCTTGACTACCAATTGGGCCAGAACCATACGCTCACCGGGCGCTATGAATGGGAGAAAAACACCGAAAGTAATGCCGGCCTCGATTCGTTCTCGCTGCCCTCCACCGGCTATAACAGCGACGAAAGAGAGCACCTCCTGCAGCTGACTGAGACCGCGATCCTTAACCCGAACGCAATTCACGAATTCCGCTTCCAGTACCGCCGCAGCCACGACGTGCTGCGTGGTCTCGATTCGGCCCCCACGGTGGAAGTTCCCGATGCATTCGTCGGAGGTGGTTCGACGACAGGGTTGTCAGGTCTTACCGAGAATCGGTATGAATTTCGTGACGTCTGGTCTCTTGTTCGTGGGCGGCACAGTCTGAAATTCGGCGGCCGCCTCCGCGTTATCAATGAGAGCAACCGCTCGATGGAGAACTACAACGGAGTCTTCACATTCGCGACGTTCGATGCCTACGGCATTACTGAGAGCGGTTTGCGCGATGGTCTCTCTCCGAGCCAAATCCGCGGAGTGGGTGGAGGTGCCAGCCAGTTCACGTTGGTCTCCGGGGATCCTGTAGCCGAAGTTACCCAGGTCGATGCTGGATTGTTCGTGCAGGATGACTGGCGGGTGCGGAATGACCTCACGCTTAGCGCGGGCCTTCGGTTCGAAAAGCAAAACAACATTAATGATTGGCGCAGTTGGGCGCCGCGCGCGGGCATTGCCTGGGCCCCGCGCGCGGCCGGTGGACAGCAACCATGGGTAGTCATTCGCGCTGGATTCGGGTTCTTCTACGATCGCATTCGCGAAAATCTGGTGCTTGATACGAAACGCCTCAACGGCATCGCACAACAGGCGTTCGTTATTCCCAACCCGGATTTCTATCCCACAGTTCCCAGTGTTACCGACCTGTCGGGCTTCGCTCAGCAACAGGTGGTCAGAAAACTTGGAGATGGAATGCGGGCTCCATACGCTCGCCAATTTGCTCTCACTCTGGAACGTCAGTTCTTCAACAAGGTGACGGTAAGCGGCACATATACCAACTCGGCAGGACTCGACACCCTACGATCGCAGAATATCAACGCATTTCTACCGGGCACCTATGATCCTGCTTTCTCCGGCAGCGGAGTGCGACAACTTCCAGGGGGAAATATTTACACTTACGAATCAAACGGCCGGTTCAGCCAGAACCAGTTCATCGCGAACGTGAATGCGCCCATCAGCAAGCGATATGCCTTGCAAGGTTACTACGCATGGGGAAGCGCGATGAGCGATACGGATGGAGCACAAACGTTCCCGGGAGATCCGTACGATCCAGTATTGGATTTCGGTCGGGCCGGATTCGATGTCGGTCATCGGGCTTTTATCGGCGGAACGATTACGGCGCCATTCGGGTTCGTGTTCAGTCCCTTCATCGTTGCCCACTCGGGTGGTCCCTTCAATATCACCACCGGCGAGGATCTGAATGGGGATTCTCTCTTTACGGATCGTCCTGCGTGGGCGACTGATTTGAGCCGTCCAACCGTCGTTGCAACGAAGTGGGGGACTTTCGATACTCGTCCTCAAGCGGGACAACTCCTTATTCCGCGCAATCTCGGAACCAGCCCAAGTATGTTCGCCGCAAATCTCCGGGTATCAAAATCATTTGGTTTCGGAGGACACGTCGGCTCCTTCGCAACAATCAGCCAAGGTATGCAGGGCGGCCCTGGCTCAGGACATGGCTCACATCACGACCAGGACTCTGGTTCGAGCGATCGAAAATATACCCTTACTTTTTCTGTCGCGGCGCGCAACATGTTCAACCGAGTTAATCTCGACACACCAGTTGGAAATCTAAGCTCTCCAGTGTTCGGACGCTCGACTTCGATACACGGCTACGGGCACGGCAGCGCATCCGCCAACCGCACCATTGATCTTCAACTTCGATTCTCATTTTGATTCGGCAGCAGGTCGCGACTTTCACAAATTCCACATCCCTGTCGTAAGCCTTTGACACTGCCGTCCGAGGGCTTTGACGGACGCTGGTCATAATCCTCCGGGCGTTTAAGACGGGGCTTGTTCTCAACAACATAGCGCAATCGGGTGCTGGCATCTTCCGTGCCTTTCTTTCTACAGAGAGCGCCCGGGAAGTGAGGGGCCTCATCGACAAAATGGAGAAAATTTCAATATGGAGAAGTTTGCCGCTACTGTGATCGTCCTCGCACTCGCTTTAGTTGCTCTGCCGGGCAAAGCTGTCGCAGCGACGTCGCTGGAGAATCTGCAGGTCGCATTCAATGGAGAGAGCAACGCACACGCTCGTTACTTGGCGTTTGCTGACAAGGCCAATCAAGAGGGCTACGGCGAGGTCGCGAGCTTGTTTCGTGCGGCTGCCAAAGCGGAAGAAGTTCATGCCGCCAACCACGCAGTCGTAATCAAGAAGCTGGGAGGTACCCCGGAAGCAAAGATCGAGACTCCGGTCGTCGGCTCGACGAAAGAGAATCTGGAAGCTGCCATCAAAGGCGAAACCTACGGGCGCGACACCATGTATCCGGAATTCCTGAAGCAAGCTCGCGCTGAGGGCAACAGGGACGCTCTCCAAACCTTCAACTACGCAAAAACTGCAGAGGCCGAGCATGCCAAACTGTATTCAAAAACGCTGAACGATCTTCCCAAACTGAAAGGATCAAAGTCGAAAGATTACTTCGTGTGCACGGTTTGTGGGTACACGACGGCACAGATGGATTTTTCAAAATGTCCGTCCTGCTTTACCCACAAAGATAAGTACGAAAAAGTAAGTTAGTAACGGGCCGCCGAAAGGCGGCCATTTTATTCGCAGTAAGGAGCCCTTATGCTTCATTTTCCGCCAATTCCGAACTGGGACGGCCTGCACCCACTGATCATTCATTTCCCGATTGCACTCTTATTAATTGCCCCAATCTTCGTGGTTGTTGGTGCTGCCCTGACGACGGCCAAGGGGCGGGCTTACTTGATCGCCGCAATGGTCCTTCTGTTGGTGGGGACGGGATCAATCTTCCTCGCCGTCGAGACCGGGGAAGCCGCCGCCAAACTTGCCGAAAGATCCCCGGGAATGCAATCAGTTCTTGAAAACCACGAGTCCCTGGCCGAGCGCACGCAAGCGGTGTTCGGCGTGTTGTCCGTGATCTTTGTTGCGTTAATCGCTGTACCCTGGTTTGTAAAAAGAGCAGAGACGCGACTCACGACCACCATCCTCCCAGTCGCCTTTCTGGTTCTGTACAGCGCCGGGGTCCTGTTGCTCGTCAACACAGCCCACAACGGCGGCAGGCTCGTACATGAATTCGGGGTGCGGGCAATGGTATCTCCGACTCCGGCGGGCACCGAGGCTGCACTACGAACCGAGGCAGAACGAGACAAGGATTGAGCCAAAATGATGGCTGGCTCAAAAATGGTTCGATTCATTGAGCGTGGGCTCCTTTTGTCGGGCTTGCTGTTGCTGATCGCTTTCTCGTTAGCCCACATTCATCGCTATGTAATGTACCGCGCAGAAATGACAAGATTCGAAGGCAATCTCTTAAAACCCGCCGAAGGACGGAGCAAAGGTGGGGAAACTGTCGGCGGCGAGAGTCATCTGGGTAGTCTCCATCAGTCCCGGAATACAGACCGTTCGCTGTGGTCGGTCCAGCATACCCGGTTGTATCAAGCCAGTCTCGGCAAGCCGGCCGAGATCCTTGCGGTGTTGAGGATTCCTAGGCTCCATTTGGAAGCGCCCGTGTTAGAGGGCACGGATGAATTCACGCTCAATCGCGGCGTGGGAACAATCGCGGGGACCTCCCATCCAGGGCGAGCCGGCAACATCGGCATCGCGGGACACAGAGATGGGTTCTTTCGTCCCCTGAAGAACATCAACGCGGGAGATGTGATCGAACTGGTCACAACATCGGGAACAGACTCTTACGCGGTAGATCGCGTGCGCATTACCAGCCCTGCCGACGTCAGCGTCTTAGGGCTGAAGGCGGAGCCATCGCTCACGCTGGTAACGTGCTATCCGTTTTATTTTGTCGGACCCGCTCCGAAACGCTACATCGTCGAAGCATATTTGAAGCAGTAGATCGCCCCAGGTTGGGACTGGGTAGAAAATCATTTCCAGTAGAAGGAGGAAACAATGAAACACTTCAGGCAACAAACATTCGGCTTTGCATTCGTCATAATGGCGTTCCTTTGCGCCATGACCGTGAGCTCTACCGCACAAGACGTAACGCATCCGCCAACCACCAAAACAGTAGGCGAGCCGACGCATGAGGTTACGCCAACCCACGTTCAGAATGCAGAAGTCATCCACATCTCAGGTCACGAGATTGTCGTAGAGTTGGAGAACGGGAAATTCGAGCTCTTGAATCTGGGCGAGGACGCCAAGTTCCAAGTTAATGGCAAGGGCCTGACTGTCCATGAACTAACACCTGGCACGAAGCTGTCTCAGGACGTCCATACCATTACCACACCGCAGAAGGTCACAACCCTGAGAACGGTAAACGGAAAGGTGTGGCATGTCAACGCACCGCGTACAGTGATCTTGTCTTTCCCTGACGGCAAGACGAAGATGTATACCGTACCGGAAGGGATCGTATTTCACATTGACGGTCAAGAGAAAACGGTGTTCGATCTGAAGAAAGGCATGAACATTTCAGCGACGGTGTTGACCGTTGAGCCTCTTCAATCGGTCGCTACGCACACGGTGGTGACTGGTCAAGCGCCTCCTCGGCCAGATGTGGCGTTTGAAGGTCCCATGTTGATTGAAGAAAAAAGGGACGTTCCCACCATAACCGCTTCTGTGGAGGAACCGCCAAAAGAACTCCCCAAAACGGCCAGCCTTGTACCTTTAGCGGGAACCCTGGGGACTTTATTCCTAGCGCTCTGGGCAGGTGTGAGGATCTTCCGGAGAAGAGCTGCCTAGCAGCGAGAGTACGAGATGGCGGCCAAGCTCGGAGAGCCGCCGCCATCACCTCCAGAAATAATGCGATACCTGTTGAATAGGAATGAACGTCAATTGACGATTTCCAACTCTTGCAATCGTGAGGAATGCGTCTCGATGCTTGGGGAGCAATTGTTTCATTCGCTTACAGCGCGGCCGGGACTTATTCAGAGCAATCCGAACGAGTAGGGGGGATAATTGTTGCGGGATTACGGGATTTGGGTGATGGTACTCAATCAGAAAACGAGACCCCGCCGCTTTAATGGAAGACGGAATTGAAAAGGACAGATCTTTAGGATCGAACTGAAATGATTCTGACGAGTTCATCTTGGCATGAGGCGTATGCGGCGGCGCTGTCGTAATTAGACGAGGGCAAATTGCTTGCTCGAGTCGAATGCGCAATTAACGCGCTCCATATGCGGTTTGCGGAGTGGGGTGATGATCCCGGTTCACCCGAAGAATTGAAAGCGATTTTGGAATCCATAAGGCAAATGGATCAACTGATATCGAAGACATTCGAAAAATGAGTGTCGGGGCACTGAGGCATCGAGAACCGTCTTCGTCATTTAGTATCAACGCTCTCGTTGAGCCTAGAGCCCTTGACACCATCATCCGGGCGGACTGTAATCAAACGTGATACCCCACAAAGCAGAGTGGATGGTTGCGCCCGTACTCGCGCGATTCGACTTCGAATCCTTCCGCGAGCAGCAGATGGTGTTTGCTACTCTCAATCTCTTTGCTCTGGGTGCACTGCTCCTTGTCCACGCGTTGTTCTCCTCCCTTCTGGGCGAACCCTCACCCGCCTTGCTGATCACTCTAGGGACTGCTTTTCTGCTGAAGATGCTCGAGTTGCTCTGGCTCTGGGCGGGCGTGCGCTCGCTTAGCGAATCACGCGCGGATGCCCTTGTTTGGAGTTCGGTTTTTCTAAACATCGGTCTAGCAATTCTCTTAACGTTCCTCACAGATCGCGGCGACAGCCCATATTTTGTTCTGCTTGCCTTTCCGGTATTGCAAGCAGCTTATCGCTTTCGCCTTCCAACCTGCATTGGCGTGATTATCGTTTCGGATTCGATGACCTTTTTCTGGGTCTGGCACTTTGCAAAATTCCACCCAGCAGGCTACGCCGTCGAGTATCTCGAAGCAGGCGTCATTTCTGTCGTGTACGCGCTCATGGGACTCTTGGTGTGGTTGCTCGTCAGCCAACTTCGCAGGGATCAGACTCGGCTGACCCATAATCTCCGGGAATTGGAGCGGACTCGGGACCGACTGTTGATCGAGGAACGACTAGCGGCAGTGGGTCGCCTATCCAGCGCCGTAGCCCATGAGATACGAAATCCGGTCGCGATCATTGCAAGTTCCTTGGTAACCGCTGACCGCCCCGAAGCCGGGGAGCAGCAGCGAAAAGATATGTATTCCATCGCCCGGAGCGAGGCGGCCCGGTTGGAGAAACTGACGAGTGATTTCCTGTCCTATGCGCGACCAAGTCAGCCACGGCGAACTCGTGTCGCTCTGTCTGAAATCGTGGGTTACATCATCGAGATTGCTAAGGTACATGCAAGCAAGAGGGACATTGTCATCAAGATCGAGGGTGAGGATGATCAATGGGCCAGCCTGGATCGGGATCAGATTCAGGGTGCTTTGCTCAACTTGGTACTGAACGCACTTGATGCCACGCCCACTGGGGGAACCGTAGCGGTACGGAACTGCCGCCTCTCAGTCGACACATTGGAAATCCAGGTCGAAAACCCCGGCGAGCCTATCTCAGACGAAGCTCTCTCGAGGATATTTGAACCTTTTTACACGACGAAACCGAGTGGCACAGGTTTGGGACTGGCGATTTCAAGGAACATCGCACGGGCACACGGCGGCGACCTCGTCGTTGCTCGCAATGACCCTGGACACGTCTGTTTCGCGTTGACGGTATCAGACGGTAATCGGGCAGACAATGGAGCAAATAACCATGGGTAGACTGCTGATCGTAGATGACGAACCTAATTTGCGCCGCGTCCTAAGCTCGGATCTACGTCTGGACGGACACTCCGTGGAAGAAGCAGACGGAGTCTCTACTGCCCTGCCGCTGCTACGCGACCGCGATTATGACGTAGTGGTGACAGACCAGAAGATGCCGGATGGTGACGGTCTGAAGGTGCTGTCGATTGCACATGAAGGCGACCCATCAGTAGCGGTCATCTTCCTCACTGCTGTCCCAACCATCGAGCTTGCGGTGGAGAGCATGAGGCAAGGAGCTTTCGATTTCATAACAAAGCCGTTCAATCCAGAGGTTGTAAGGGCAACCGTCCGGCGCGCTTGTGAGCGCACCGGTCTGCTCCGCGAGAATCAATTGCTGAAATCGACGGTCGGCAGTCTCCTCGGTGCTGACACAATCTTCGGAAACAGCGCCGAAATAAAGCGAGTACGGGAACAGATCGCTCGCGCCGCCCCTACAGACGCCAGCGTGTTGATCGTGGGTGAAACCGGCACAGGCAAAGAATTGGTCGCAAGGGCTATTCATCGCAATAGCCGCAGGGCCAACAAGCCTCTAATCGCGGTAAATTGTGCGGCATTCACTGAAACCCTTCTGGAGGGCGAGCTTTTCGGACGCGAGGAGCTTTTACAGGTGCGGATCGAGCCCGGCAGGGGTTGTTTGAGGCGGCCCATGGCGGAACCCTTTTCCTGGACGAAGCTGGCGAGATGTCGGCAGCCGCTCAGGCCAAGTTGCTTCGCGTCCTGGTAGATGGCGAATTACTGCGCGTGGGATCCACGCAGGCCCGTAAGGTTGACGTGCGAGTCCTCGTCGCGACCCACCGAAACCTTGAAGAACGAGTGCAGCAAGGACTGTTCCGGCAGGATCTCTACTACCGGCTTGCGGTTGTTCCGATTCGTATTCCTCCGCTCCGCGAACGCAAAGAGGACATCCCCGGCCTTTGCGAAGTCCTTTCAGCCCAGATTGCCAAAGATTTGAAAGTCCGGCCGAAGCGCATGAGCCCGGAGGCTCTGCAGAAACTCGTAAGGTACGGTTTCCCAGGGAATATAGGGGAGCTGCGGAACATTTTGGAGCGTGCGCACATCTTAGGACCGCACGAAGAAATTTTTGCCGATGAGCTCCCGGTAGATTCTGCTGATCAGGCTCCATCGGCATCCCAGAAGATGGAGATGCGCGATTGGATTCGAACCCTTCCACCCAGCGTCGAGCTTCGCGAATTGCTGACGGCATTCGAGAAGGGCCTTATCGAGCGAGCCTTGGAGCAGGCCAATGGAGTCCAGGCTGAAGCAGCTCGGATGCTTGGATTATCGCGCAGTGACATTGGATACAAGGTCGCAAAATATGCGATCGCACGTCCAGAAAATGGCGCTTAGGCGAAGGCTGGTTCGCGATCTTCCCAGTGGTTGCCTCGGAGTTTCAATCCAAGTTCTTTCATGTCCGATCCCGGGTTTCAGCGCGCTCCCCGAAGAAGGTCGCTCTGTAACCGGTTCCAATTAGACAAGAAAGAAAGTGGTCATACTCGCGTCAAAAGAGTCGGACTGGGATGTCAAAACCATCGGACAATCGAATGACCGCAAAGCGCAGTTTGTTCTAGCTATCTGCCTTGTCTAGTCGTGCCGCTCCGGATGGGGTTCCAAACCCATATAAATCGCGGAGCGAAGATCGCGGGCTACCCTTGCCATCTTTGGCAGTCAAAATGCCGGAAGCTTCTTTCGAGATCTTGGAACGCAGTCGGAGCCAGGATTCGCGTACCGTTGCTCGAGCACAACCCTATGGAGGAAAGTCATGAAACTCATTCGTTATACGTCTTTCTCGATCATTTTCTGCCTGCTGACGATGGTTGCGGCGGCAGATTCGAACAGGAAGGATAAAATCACATTCTCAGACCACGTTACGGTTTCTGGCACTCAACTTGAGCCGGGTGACTATATTGTCCAGTGGAACGGGAGCGGGCCGGGCATACAGATCAAGTTCCTTCACGATCGGAAGGAAGTGATCTCGATCACCGGTAATGTCATTGAACAGAAGAATCTCCGCGACTCGTTCACGACGCGCCGCGGCGAGAACGATTCACGGGTATTGACGAAAATTGATTTCTCAGACGTAAGCTTGGTGTTAACCTCAGGCGAAACCTCGAGCTCCCAATGAATGGGGGTCATAAACAATCAATCTGAGAATTCTCGATAGCGTAGAACATCGGACGTGAGATACGTCTGGGCACCTGCGTGTTCGGGGCAGCCCAGCGGACGGCGGGCGTATGCCTGCCGCCGCGAGCGCTAGTATCGGCATACCTTCCGTGTTCGGGAACAATGCTTGCTCCGGCTACAAAGCGGCTACTTGGGTCGTTCTCGGTCTAGCGTGGTCCGGTCGCGCGATGAATTTCTACTGACTGTCCCCGCAGATTCCAAATATGCTCGGCGTACTTGGCAACAGCACGATGACTGGAGAACCCGCCGATTCGCGCCACATTAAGGATCGCCGTTCGTGTCCAATGTTCGCGATCGGCAAAAGTTGCTGCCGCTTTCTCATGAGCGGCCAGATGCGCGGGCAGGTCAGCTAGATGGAGATGCTCGTCGGCTTCATCCACCAGGGAGCGGAAGATGCCGGCGAAAAGGTCTGCTCCATCAGGGCAGCTACACCCCGTCTACAGCCTGCCATTGGCTCGCCGAGTCAGAAGGACGACCTGCCTCCGGATGGGAAGCAGGCGAGTCTTTTCCGGAGCTTGACAGCAAATCAGGACGCGGCCGGAGCCGCAGTTGGAGCCGCAGGCAGCCGAACGATTTGAACCCCCTTTCCCTTTCCGGCCATGACTGTCAGCGTGCGGCAGCAGGAGTTGCAGAGCCAATAATTATGGAGTTGCCGCGCACGCCCACCTCCATTACTTGGATAATCGGCTTCCACCTCTATCACGAACACTTTGCCGTCGCGGAGTCTGCGGAATGTCGCGGCGCGTTCGGCATTTGTCGAGCCCTGCGCGTTGAGATCACGCAGGGTTACGAGATGACGGGAAAGCGTCCCGACATAAGCCAGATCGAGCGTGGTGCCGCTGGCGACTTCGTGCTGAATGCCGAGGCTGAAGCTATAGACCGTTGGCACTTTGCCGTCCCTGGCCGCACCGAGAATGTTGCTCAATACCCCAGTCGAGAAAGAGGCCGCCAAGCTTGGAAGGTTGGCGACATTGTTGTTAGACACTGACGCTGTCTTGACCAGCGCAGGGTTGTTAAAGACGGTGTTGAAGATGAGGTTGCCCTGGGTACGATCATGCATCATGCCTGCGCCGCCACGAAGAATCGTTTTGTGGCTGCCGAAGATGTCATAGGCAAAACCGAAGCGGGGCTCCGGCATGACGCCACGGCTATCCCATCCGCCTGCCGGGATTTGACCGTTTTTCGTGTACTGCATGCCGTTCAGTGGGTCACCCGAACCAGGCACGACACTGCCGCCGTCGGGAGTAATCGTGACTGCGTTGTTCTTGTTGTAAGCCGAGGGATCGAAGAGCGCGACCTGGTTATTGGCGTCGTATTGCGGGGGTATCCAGGCAAAGCGCATGCCATAGTCGAGCGTCAATCGCGAGGTGATCTTCCACGTGTCCTGTACGTAGAATTCTAGCTGGTTGTACCGGAATTTACCCAGCGGGCGCGCCGTGGATTGGGCGAAGCTGTTGAAGTCTCCCAACAAGGCGCTCGCGAACGGATTGCCCAGGGTGCACGGGGTTGGCGGGTTTGTCACCGGGCAGCTACCTCCGCCGATGGGACCAACATCGAAGTTGATTTGGCCGTTGATATTGTTCCACGCCGGCTGGTCCTTGCGGCTGCGCTGGTAAAACATGCCGGCTTTGAAGGTGTGATTCTCCCGGACCCACGTCACGTTGTCGTTGACGTTGATGGTAGTGTTGGCCTGCTTCCAGGGAGTGCCGCCCAGATAGCCGCCGCCGAAATTGACGTTCGGCAAGCCGCCGAAACCCATATCCGGGATGGATTGGTCCGACGACACCGGATAGAGCAGCGGCAAAGAGATGCCGTTCTTGCCGCGTGAGATGTTCCCGTTTGCACCATCCACAAAAGACAGGGTGTGGCTGGGCCCCACCGAAAACTCATTCAACACCGTCGGCGTGATAATGCTGACCAAGTTCAGCGAGAAGTTCCAGCCAGGGTGCTTCTGGGTGCAGCCGCCCGGGAAGTTGATGGATGACGTACAAGCACCGACACCATACGGCCCTGGCCAAGCGGAAAGGAAGGGCTTGGAATCCGTCTCAGAGTTGTGAATATAGCGTCCATAGAGGCGGTTATTGCGGTTGAGCTGGTAGTCGACGCGCAGGATATCTTCGCGGCGCGGAGCGTTGCCGGAAAACGCGGTGGAATAGTTGTAGTTCTGTCCCCCGACGCCAAATCCGTTAACGTTCGGCAAGGGGAACAGATTCAAGATCTTCTGTATCTGCGGATTGATGGAGCTCGTGGCGATCTTGTTGTTCGTGATCCCCGCCCCGGCGATCACAATCGGATGGCCATTACCATCGATGGATTGGGAGAAATCGCCCTGTCGCTCCAATGCGGTCGGTGTGTAGAACTGCGTGGTTCCGCCGATGGGAATCAATTGCCGATAGAATTCCTGACTCCAGAAGACGAAGAGCTTCTCCTTCCGGATCGGGCCGCCGATTTGGTAGCCGACGTCGTTGTAGCGATACAACGGCGGAGTGTTAGTCGGCGTGCTTCCGCTCAACTGATTCTGTTTGTTGAACCACTCGTTCGCGTTTAAGCCCTCATGGCGGTGGAAGAAACGAACGTTGCCGTGCCACTGGTTGGTGCCACCCTTGCTGACGATTGCCACCTGGCCACCGGCCGCCTTGCCGAACTCGGCCTGGTAGTTCGAGGTCAGCACCTTGACTCCCTGGATGGCATCCGGATTGATGGTGACGTGAGTGCCGCCATTATTGCCAGTGTCCACGTTTGAAGCGCCGTCCAAAGTGAATTTGTGCTGATTGGCGCGCGTGCCGTTCACATTGAAAGCATCTATGCCTCCGGTTCCCGAGACGCTGACGCTGAAGGTGCCGCTGACGCCGGGAATCAGGTTCATGTAGTCAAGCACATTACGACCGTTTATGGCGACATCGTTAAGCTGTTTTCCCGTGATCAGGTCGGAGCGCCCGCCCGAGTTCGACTGCAACTGGATCTGGCCGGCGTCTTCGGTGACGGTTACTTCCTGAGAAGCCGCTCCGACTTGCAACACAAGTTCACCCACGTTGAGTTTGTCGGCGGCGCTGAGCACCACACCAGTCATTTCCGACTTTTTGAAACCCTTCGCGACGACCGTGATGGTGTAGGTCCCGGGGTATAGGTTAGGAGCGACGAAGGCCGTCACCGTCAGTCATGATGGTTCGCGTGATTCCGTTGGCGGGGTCTGCGATGGTGACGGAGGCGTCTTGGATCATGGCGCCGGTGGAATCTTTCACGGCACCGAAGATTGTGCCGGAGGTGACTTGCGCCAGCAGGGGCGCACAAGTAAGGCAGGCCAGCGCGGCAGCGATCATAGCAATCATGCGGCAGCGACTGGCAATGGTGGCAATGCTGTTCTGGGGCGAACACGACATGGGTTCGCTCCTCGGTTGGGCTAGCGAGATCAGGATGATGCTGGAAAGATTTCGTAACTACATTTCTCCTCCTTGGCGAGTTATCAAAGAACTGGCTGCGGCTGGTTTTTTCGCCGATGCAGAGCAGCATTTCTAGGAATGGTTGTTGATCTCGTCACGTTCGCTCCGACGATTTCCGAGATGTCATAGTCCCGTCGTTTTGCCGAGCCTGGCGCCGCTGCCGTCCGCAAGGAACCGTCAGTCCACATAGACGGTGATTGCGATCCGATCCATGGGGTACCTGCGGTTGTACAGGTAGTAGCCGTCTTCGGCGTAAACGACATACACATCATCGTTGTCGTACCAATCATCCGACCAGTACTCCGGCCATGGGTCCATGACACCGAACCAAAAGCCGGCGTACCAGAAGCGGGGATGCCCGCCATAAATCTCGATCGGGTATCTGTGGATGCGGAACCAGTGATTTGCACCGAAGTTGCCACGATAATGGTCATCTGGAATGCGGTAGCCGCTGTAGCCGCCACGTTGACGCCAGTCGCGGTGCTCGGACTGCCAGTTACGTGCGCGATGCTGCTGCCACACTTCCCGGTGCTGACCCTGCTGCACACGTTGCCCTTGCTGTGAAGCCCGATAGTCGCGACGCTGTTGCGGCGGTTTGTTCGCGACCGGATGCTGAGCGTGCTCTTGCCGCTTGTTCTGGTCCAGTTGCCCGGCACGCTGTGATTGTGGCTGTCGCTTGCCCTGGTCCTGTTGCTCTCTCGGAGTGCCCCGTTGTTGCTGGTTGTTCTGCTTCCGTTGTTGCTTCTGGGTGTTCTGTCGCTGCCGCTCGTTCTTGTCTCTGGGTTGTTGTTTTATGTCCGCCTGCTGTTTTTCATACTTTCCCTGCTGCTCTTGTTTTGAGGGCTTAAGCTCTTGGCGTTGGTCCCGCTCTGCGTACGTTGGAGCTCCGGTTCCGAGAAAGAGCAGCAGAACTCCGGTACTGATGATTTGAAGTAGTTTCATGAGTGTCTTGACCTCCATTGCGCCTATTCTTGTGCCCCTTCCCTTGGTTCGCGCCACCGACGCTGGTTGGTGCGAGCGGGACAACCGGCGCAATGGCGTGGGAGCGATAATTCGCACTCGTGCGTTACCATTTCTCCTTTCCAATCGAGCGGAGGATTCCGAGGAAATTGGCGGCCGCATCCATATGGCGTCGCTCACTCGTTTCTGGCGCTCCGGCGTACCACAACTCCCGGGCTCGACGCCAGATGGCCATCTGAGCGTGGGCGATGCGTATCTTGACTTTCTTGCGGTCTGGCTCCAAAACGGCTTCGCTGTAGAGCGCGAGCCAATTCTGATTCCCGTCCGATTTCGCCATTGTTATCTTCCTTGTGCGCGAGTGTGGTCACCCCCGGACGAGAGTGCGGAGTTGTGAACCAAATTACGTAAGGAGGTCGAAAGGGACGTAGCGATGTGCCGAGTACCGTGATTCTCTTCATCGACGTCGACTGAGCGCGTCTCCGAGGCCATCACAAACAATGCAAAGGCGGCGAGTCCGACAACCAACATCCGGAGAGACCACGTGACCTGATTTAGAAAGTGTATGCGCGTAGAGTTTGCTCCGCTGCAGAGTCCGAGAAAATACATCGCAGGCTAGACTTGGGTCTTCAAACTGCCCGTGGGTTTATCTCGGCGGCGTCCTCGAAACTCCGAACACAAGGAGAACTTTGATCTAGCGCACGACGTGTGCCAAGCATTGACGGGCGACAAGCTGCACAAAACAAACATCAAGGACAACGCCGACCTCACCCGAACGCCCACACCCGTCAAAGGAATCGGACCGGAAATGTCCGAAGTATCGGACGTCAAGACAGTTCCGGTTTCCCTCTTTGGCTGGGTGGATTAGGACGGGCGCCAGACACCGAACGGCTCTGTCGCTTTGTTCTCTTTCGCTTGGCATTTCTTTTCAGCCCATTGAGATTGCCAGCGAGTAAAGACTTGTAACCGTCCTCATCTTCGGTACCCCGGGTGCTCAACATGCTTGGATCCTCGTCGGAGGCCGAGATGTCAAGCGTGGCTCTGCAGCGTCGGCCACAGAAAGCTCCGCCCGATTCGCCAGCGGTGCTCCTAAGTCTGCCCACCCTCTTTGGCGAGGGTTACGGGCAGTACAGGACTCGGGGAAGTACATTCGCCCTCTCGTTTCTGGCGCACACATTGGCAGTCGCATTGTTCGTACTTGCGGGCAGATTTGTTGCGGAACATCGCCATGAGGTTCGACAACAGGTGATCGGCATCGTCACCGATGTGAGTCCGTATGTCCTGCCTCCATCGGCGTCCAAAGCTGGAGGAGGTGGTGGCGGAGGGGACCGCGATAAGCTGGCAGCCTCAAAAGGAACGTTGCCTCGCTCTTCCCGAGAACAACTAACGCCTCCTGTGGTGGTAATCCGCAACGAAGATCCAAAGTTGCCAGTCGAAGCAACCGTGGTCGTGCCACCTGAGATCCGCCTTCCACTTCCACAGAATGGTGCCCTCGGAGACCCGTTGTCTTCGATCCTTAACCCGCCGTCCAGCGGGATTGGATCAGGAGGTGGGATCGGTTCTGGCAGCGGCGGTGGAGTCGGCTCAGGACGCGGACCAGGCGTAGGCCCGGGATACGGAGGAGGAATTGGTGGCGGAGCCTACAAAATTGGAGGCGGAGTCACTGCCCCACGCGTCATCTATGCTCCGGAGCCGGAATTCTCTGAGGAAGCACGCAAAATGAAGTACCAAGGTACGGCGGTGCTGTGGCTGATTGTAGGAACTGACGGACGTCCGCGTGATATCAGCGTCCTCCAATCACTGGGCATGGGTCTAGATGAGAAAGCCATCGAGGCGCTTCGTCACTGGCGATTTGAACCGGGACGCAAGGATGGAATTCCGGTTGCCGTGCAAGTGAATGTCGAGGTGAATTTTCACCTTTATTAAATGGCCATGTTCACCGCGGGATGTGGTTGGGTTTGCTGGCACGAGTCGCAGGAAGTCTCGCAGGACCATGCATACATTGTTCGAGGACACGACCTACAACTTCTTCGGCACCACTAGTTGAAGGAGAATTGTTCCATGGCTGGTTTTCGCAAAAGTTCGGATTGGGTCCCACTCCTACGGAGTCTTCTCGCTGGCTTTGGTATCTTCTTCCTGGGCAGTGTGTCTGATGTTTGGGTGCAGCGGCACGTGGGTAGTCCATCAGTCGGCATAGTGGACGACGCGTCGATCGGAATCGGAGTTGGTCTTCTGGTGCTCCTCTATGAGCGCAGACAGAGGCGCAACCTAATCATGAGACTGGAAGTGATACGGATGATGAATCACCACGTCCGAAACTCGCTGCAGGTTATTTCCTTTGCAGCTTCCGGCCCGGAGCAGGAGGAACCCACCAAGAGAGTTAGAGATGCTGTCGCAAGAATTGAGTGGGCACTGCGGGAAGTGCTTCCCGGCCAAAGAGAAGACATTAGCGGCTTGAGTTTTCAGAGCCAATCAACCGCGCCACCTGCTCCGAAACCGAAGATTGTGGCCTAACCCCCTCGGCTTCGTCACACGAGTCATCCCGTTGAGAGTTCTAAGCTTGAATCCAGCTTGAGCCACACTTCAAGCTTCAAGTTCGGGCAACACGGCTTGAGCAGGGCCGCCACGAACGACAAGTTGCACAAAACAAATATCCAGGACGACACCCCGGTCTCACCGCAGGCTCGCACGCGTCAAAGGAATCGGACTGCGAATGTCCTAATTGTCGGACGTTTCGACCTTTAGGTCTCCTTTCATGACGTAGTTGGATGGGACGACAAAAGACTCCGAACGGTCTCTTGCCTTTGTTCTCCGTCGCTTTGCACTTCCTTCGGTTTCCTGAAATCGTTGGTGAGTAAAGATTTTGTAACCACCCACTTCTTCCAGAGCCTCGGCACTCAACATGCTCGGTAGCTCATTGGCGGCGAAGAGATTGCGGACTTGTCCACGCAAGCGGACATTCTCTATCAGACCGTGGACACGATCGTGAATTACCACAATGCAGATGACCGCCTCGACAAGCTGGAGGCTTCACATGGTGGCTCGGGCATTTGATGCTGGGCCGGTTACAGAAACACCAAGGGAACGAGGGCCGCCGTCGCTGCCGGCGGCTTGGGAACAGCGGCCCTCACTCGGACTCCATTGGATCCGAGAACAATACAACTATTGCCGCCCAAATCGACATGACGTTGGAGGATGCTATGAAGACCACGGTGATGCTGGCAGTTCTCTTGTTGAGTGTGGCGGCCTACGCACAGGATTCAAACCTGCAAGATTCGAAAACCGATAGCTCGCAATCAACACGCAGCGCAGCCCTAAGCCAGAAGGGAGTTGACCGCGTTATGGAAGAAGTGCGCCACGAACTGGTCATGCTTCCGTACTATGGCGTGTTCGACAATCTGCTGTACAACGTGTCGCCGGATGGCACCGTGACCTTGCTCGGCGAAGCGAGCCGTCCGACACTCAAGTCAGACGCCGAAAGAGCAGTGAAAGAAATTGAAGGTGTCGAGCGAGTCGACAACCAGATCAAAGTGTTGCCCGTATCACCCAACGATGACCGTATTCGGCGCGCGACGTATCGCAAGATCTTCGGACACAACGTGCTCTGGCAGTATCAGTTTCGTGCCGTTCCTCCGATTCATATCGTGGTAGAGAATGGCCACGTGACGCTGGAAGGTGTCGTGGCGCGCCCAATGGAGAAGCAGGTCGCTGGGATGCAAGCCAATAGCGTCTCGGGTGTGTTCTCGGTAGAGAATAATTTGCGAGTGGAAAACGACTAGAGCGCATGGTTCCGCAGGAAGTCGGTTTTCGAAGAGCTGCCTAGAAGGGAGGGTGCCATGAAAGCGGCGGAAGTGAAGCAGCAGATCGCACTCAAGAACATTTTGTTTGCAACTGATTTCGAGGCGCCGGCCAGCCGGGCTTTGCCATTTGCGGTCGCGTTGGCAGGCAGATACGGAGCGAAGTTCTACGCTGCGCACGTCATACCACCGGCGGCCTACGCCCTGGCTCGTCCTGAATCCGTAGAGCCAACTTTGGAGGAACTCCAGGCACACGGGATCCGTGCGCTGAATCAGATCATCGAGCCGTTACGACAACATGGTCAGCGTTGCGGGACGCTGTTGGGATGTGGAGATGTTCCCGACGTGCTCATGGAATTCGTACGAAATCACGGTGTCGACTTGGTGGTAGTGGGCACGAGTAGTCGCGGCGGATTGGGTAAAGTGCTTCTTGGTTCAACCGCCGAGGACATCATTCGTGTGGCGCCTTGTCCGGTGCTGACGGTCGGACCGCACGTGACGGCAGTGGCCTCTGTCGGAATTCGCAGCCTTGTTTGCGCCACGGATTTCTCACTCGGGTCGTTGCGAGCAGCAGAATTCGCCGTATCGCTGGCGCATGAATATCAAGCGGACCTGACGCTGGTGCACGTGGTCGACGAAGCTCTCACCGACTCGGTGGATTCCGCAAAGCAGCTAAACGAACAGCGCTTACGCGAAATGGTTCCCTCTGAACCCAAGCTACTGTACCAACCGGAAGTGGTGGTAGAGATCGGACCGGTGGCTGAGCGCATCCTGGCGGTTGCGAATGAATTGATAGCCGATGTCATCGTCATGGGTGTGCGGGGCGCGGGGGCCTTCGCGGACACAGTAAGTCATTTTGGCTCAATTGCGCACAGGGTCGTAGCTACCGCTCCGTGTCCGGTGATGACTGTCGGCGATCCCCGGAAGGCGGAAAACGAATAGTTGAAGGAGGGGTTTATGGACTCGGCAACGATTCTAGTGTTGCTGCTATCCGCCGGCGTTGTGGCTCTTCTCATATGGTTCGAAATCAACTGGCGCCGTAACGAAGCCAGCAAGAACGCAGGGTCAGCCGTTGTGGAAACGTCACCGCAGGAAATCCAAACCACTGGTGAACCAAAGGTCGACAAAAAGAAGGCTGCATAACCTTACAGCAAGCGAAAAAACGGAAGGGAGTTCATCATGACAGATCGTGCCATTATCGTCACGGATGGCGACGTGGAGAGGCTCAAGCGTTTGGTCCGGGCTCTTAGGTATTCTCTTTTTCGAGATCAAAGGCAGCTCGAACTTCTTGATCAGACATTGGAGAGCGCCGAAGTCAGGCCTCGGGGTCGAGTTCCGAAAGATGTAGTCAGGATGAATTCCCGTGTCCGCGTTTTCGATTTTGATACTCAACGCAAGGGGTTGTACACGTTGGTTTTTCCTGAGGAGGCGAACATCTCGCGAGGCTTCATTTCAGTTCTGGCTCCGCTGGGGATTGCGCTGCTCGGTCGCAGAAAGGGAGACGTCATCGAGGCCAGAGTACCGGGAGGAACTAGGAAGCTGAAAGTGGAGCGGGTCCAGCGTGAACCTGACACGGCAGAAGAAAGGCTCTCGGAACGCCGCCCGGCGAAGCCCGTAACCTCTCAACGTCGTAGCCGGCAAGCAGCTCTAGCAGTTTGAGCCGGGATCGGCGATTGGAACTCATGGACCGTGCGTCTACTTCGTCCACAGTTGTGCCCCTAACCAGTGAAGGGGAAACGTCTAGCGTCTCCGCTGCGCAAGTGTTCGATTCTCCACAACGATCGGGATTGTCTTCACCCGAGGCCGCACTGCGTTTACGGAAGGACGGACCGAACGAACTCCCTTCCTCGAAGCCTCGTAGTGTTGTCGCCATCGCATGGGACGTAGTGAAAGAACCCATCTTTCTGCTCCTGCTGTCGTGCGGAACCATCTACCTGTTCTTAGGCGATAAGCAAGAAGCCCTGATGCTGCTCGGATTCGTTTTCCTCGTGAGCGCCATCAGCTTCCATCAAGAGCACAGGACAGAGCGCACGCTCGAAGCTCTGCGCGATCTCTCCAGCCCCCGGGCCCTGGTGATCCGTGGAGGAAAGCCAATCCGCGTACCAGGCCGCGAAGTGGTGAGGGGCGACATCATCATTTTGTCCGAAGGCGACAGGGTTCCTGCTGATGCGCGTGTTCTCTCGTCGACGAATCTCTCCATTGACGAATCCTTGCTCACGGGCGAGTCCGTTCCCGTACGCAAGACTGCGAACGCCGTACCAGTCAAGACCGCGAGTCCGGGAGGCGATGACCTGCCCTTTGTTTACTCCGGCACCCTGGTTGTACAAGGCCGTGGAGAAGCCGAGGTAGAGGCGATCGGACTGCATACCGAAATTGGCAAGATCGGTCGAGCTCTCCAATCGGTTCCCTTGGAGAGAACCCACCTGCAGCAGGAAACAGCGCGCTGGGTCCGCATCCTGGCCATTGCCGGCGGTTTGCTGTGTCTTGTCGTTGTGCTGCTCCATGGCCTTACGCGGGGAAGTTGGCTCAACGGCGTTCTCTCCGGTCTCACTCTGGCGATGGCCATCCTGCCCAACGAACTGCCGGTTGTTTTGACCATCTTCATGGCATTGGGAGCTTGGCGCATGTCCAAGCGCCACGTCCTCACCCGCCGCGTGCCTGTTGTGGAAACACTTGGGTCAGCATCAGTGCTGTGCGTAGATAAGACCGGTACCCTGACGATGAACCAGATGTCAGTGCAGAGGCTATTCGCAGGGGATGACTTCTACGAAGTAGACGCAACTGAACTTTCGGCACCGCCAGAGAAATTTCATTGCCTGATTGAATTCGGTGTGCTGGCCAATCATCGTGATCCATTTGATCCGATGGAACGGGCGCTCAATGGATTTGCCAGGGCCAGACTAGCGAACACCGAGCACTTGCACGACGATTGGTTTCTCGTTCGGCAATATCCACTTTCGCCCGAACTGCTGGCCTTGTCGCAGGTCTGGAAGTCACCGGCTGGGCAGGACTATGTGATCGCGGCAAAGGGCGCTCCCGAGGCGATCATTGATCTTTGCCATCTCATGCCCGCAGAGACCACTACGGTTCTCGCTCGCGTCAGTTCGATGGCGGATCGTGGATTGCGGGTGCTGGGCGTGGCGCGAGCGTACTTCCATGAATCCGAGTTGCCCCGCCAACAGCACGATTTTGATTCCGAGTTTCTGGGCCTCATCGGACTAGCCGATCCAGTTCGCCCAGGAGTCCCCCTGGCAGTTGAGGAATGTCACTCGGCCGGCATTCAGGTAGCAATGATCACTGGAGACTATGCCGGGACGGCGGTGAACATCGCCCGTGAGATCGGACTGAAGAATCCAGAGCAGGTTATTACGGGTTCGGAGTTGGATTCGATGGAAGACGAAGAACTCCAGCGCCGGGTTCGCACCACGAACATCTTTGCCAGGGTGGTTCCTGAGCAGAAACTGCGCTTGGTAAGAGCCTTCCAAGCAACGCGCCAGATCGTAGCCATGACTGGGGACGGGGTAAATGACGCCCCCGCCTTGAAAGCCGCAGACATAGGCATTGCCATGGGAGGTCGAGGCACCGATGTTGCCCGCGAGGCAGCCGCGCTCGTTTTGCTCGACGACAACTTTTCGTCCATCGTCCATGCCGTGAGGCTGGGTAGGAGGATATTCGACAATCTCAAGAAGGCGATCACCTACACGCTTGCTAGTCATCTGCCCATCATCGGACTAACGTTGATCCCCATCATGATGAAATGGCCTCTCATCCTGCTGCCCATTCATGTCGCCTTCCTGCACCTCATCATCGACCCGGCATGTTCGATCGTGCTCGAAGCCGAACAAGACGAGTCGACAGCGATGCAGCATCCTCCGCGGGCTCCAGACGAACCCTTGTTTGGGAGGCGAACCCTTGCCATCAGCATTCTGCAGGGTTTCGCCGTATTGGGAGTCGTGTTGGCAGTCTTTGCTGGCGCTCACTACAGTGGTCGAGCGGCCGAGGAAGCTCGCGGCCTCACGTTTGTGACACTCGTTCTCGCGAACCTGGCGCTTATCTTTACCAATCGATCTTGGGGGGCAACAATTCTTGGCTCACTGCGATTCTCCAACCCTGCACTCTGGTGGGTCGTCGGTGGAACAGTGCTATTCCTCGGGCTCGTGATTTTTTTGCCCTTCGCGCGCGAGATGTTTCGTTTTTCGGTCCTTCGCCCGACTGATTTCGCTGTTTGTGCCGGCGCCGCAGTGTGCAGCATTCTTTGGTTTGAGGTGTTCAAGGTCACGCGCAGATGGCACTTGGCCGAACTTTGAGGATATTGCATTGAAAAAGCACATCGTCCACCGAAAGCGCTTCCCAGCTGAGAAGCGCACAACGCCATCGGAGCTTGAGGCGGGGGCTCGCAATACATGCAGCCCGCACCTCGGAATACATTGCCGTCAGGAGGAACTTTATGTTCGCCTTCAAATTGATCCAACTCATCGAAACCCGTGCGGAACCCTTGTCGGAAGGCCTCATGCGCAGAATGAAGAAAGATGACAGGTGCGCAGAGCTCTTGCGGCGAGTGCCTTCGGACGAACTCAAAAGGCGATCCCACGAGATCTATCGCAACCTCAACGATTGGCTGCGGAACAAGACTGAATCGGAGATCGAAGAGCGCTACATCGGGCTGGGCATGAGGAGAGCGAAGCAGGGCGTACCCTACTGTGATTTTCTCTGGGCTGTAAGCGCGACGAAAGAGCATCTGTGGGAATTCATGCAGGCGGAAGGACTATTCGCAGAACCGGTTGACATGCTTGGCGGTATGGACTTGCTTCACTCACTGGATCGCTTTTTTGACCATATCCTCTATTTTGTGGCGGTCGGGTACCAGAACGCGCGGCAGATAGAAAGCGAACAGGCGAGGCATAGTCATGCGATAGTCCACAGGTGAACCGGTCGGGTACGAGGTCCGAAAATAGAATTCGAGTTGCACTCCCGAGATGAGAATTCCGCCGAGACTGACTGCACTTCGGAGGTTTTCCCGAGGTTCCGTCTGAAAAGTGACTAAAGTTGGGGCGCTGTGGTCGGGCACACCGTTTACGACACGTTGTAGTATGTGTTCCGTTGGTTGCCAGCCAGCGTCGATCTCCGCCACTTGCTCGTCGCCTTCGAGAGGGGCCTTGTTGAGCGAGCATTGGAACAGGCCAATGGAGTGCAGGCCGAAGCCGCCCGGATGCTCGGAGTCTCACGCAGCGACATAGGTTACACAGTCGCAAAATATGCAATGGGCGAACAGCGGAGTCCGCCTGGGCGGAGAGTCCTTACAGCGCCATTGCTTATAGCGAATACGACCCAACCTTGGCGAAGCCACCGATGACATGCCTGAAATGCACGCATCACCCATGTTGCCCCAACCACTGCGATACGAACTCCTTTATATAGGCCTTGCAGGAAGCGATATCTCTGCAAACCTTTTCCTCCGCAAACTCAGCAAAATGAAAAAGCAGTGGCAGCCGGCGATATACAACGAGGCGAGAGTAGCCGTGTGCTTGCAGCCATTCCAAGTAGCTCTTTATTTGCTAGCCAGCTACCACGGACTCTGTCGACGGTTGAAGGCTTAACGTAATAATCTTCGAGCATGAAAACCTCCAGTCGGAAATCTCCGATGGAGGTCATGATCCTCCTAACTGCACTCGTTATGTGAATCGTGCAACTGTCCCCTTGACATTCGACAGGAGTAAGGTGTAAGTCTGTTGTCGAGTGTCGAGGGAAGGGGAGCATGCCGCCATCAACCGACTTGTTACAGGGAACGCTGGATTTGCTGATTTTGAAGACGCTTGAGCTAGAACCGATGCACGGGTGGGGAATTGCCAACCGAATTCAGCAGGTTTCCAAAGATGCCCTGCAGATCGGGCAGGGCTCTCTTTACCCGGCGCTCCATCGCCTCGAATACAAAGGCTGGATTAAGGCGGAATGGGCAAGCTCTGAAAACAACCGCCGGGCGAAATTCTATTCGCTGACTCGCGCGGGGAAAAAGCAGTTGGAAGCTGAACTCTCGAACTGGGACCGACTGAACACAGCGATCAGATTGGTTCTGGAGCAAGTTTAGGAGGTCTCCCCATGCTGCGAGAATTCCTGACCCGCCTCCGCTTCTTCGTGTCGCGCAAACGACCAGTCGATCTTGACGACGAATTGCAGTTTCACCTCGATCAGTCCACCCAGGCGAATATCGCAGCGGGGATGACCCCAGAGGAAGCACGTCGGCAGGCCGGGATCGCTTTCGGAGGCGTCGAACGCACCCGCGAACAGTGCCATGAGCAGCGGCCCGGACAGCTGCTGGACGCCGCCTTGCAGGACGTTCGTTATGCGCTGCGCTGGCTGGGACGCAACCCTATCTTTACGCTTGCCGTAATAACAACTCTGGCGCTTGGCATTGGCGCGACTACAGCCGTCTTCAGTGTCGTGGACTCAGTGCTTTTGCGCCCACTTCCGTATCCCAACTCCGAGCGAATCGTCAGGATTTGGAATACGTTCTCTCCCCGAGGGATGACGGAGATTCCCCTGTCCGAACCGGAGTTCCTTGAATATCGGCAGAGCCAGAGTTTCGCTCAGGTGGCCGGTTTTTCACTCGGTACCGTGACTCTTACGGGAACAGGCGATCCTTTGCGGCTTGTGGCGAGCTGGGGCACTTCGGAGTTCTTCTCGGTATTGGGCACGCAGCCCATTCTTGGCCGGGTTTTCTCTTCGCAAGAGCAGCAAGCCGGCCACAATCATGTTGTCGTTCTCAGCTACAAGTTGTGGCAGAACCGATTTGGCTCCGATCCGGAAATCGTCGGCTCGTTAGTCCACGTGAATGGTGACAGCTCCGTGGTTGTCGGAGTCATGCCCAGCAGCTTCAGATTTCCAAGCGAGGATGTGGATGTATGGCAACCGCTACTTATTTCGCTTGCCAGTTCAAATCTGGGAAACCACTATCTGAACCTCGTGGGAGACCTCAAGCCAGAAGCAACTCTTGACCAGGCAAGAGCCGAAATGAGCACAATTCTTGTGCGCGTCGAGCAAAAATATCCCTCTTATTACAGCGGAGCTGCAGGGATTGGTGTCGGCCTTGTCCCACTACGAGAACAGATGACGGGGAACGCGCGGCCCACATTGTTAGTCTTAATGGGCGCCGTAGGTTTCATGCTTCTGATTGCCTGCACCAACGTGTCCAATTTGTTGTTGGCCAAGGCAGAAGATCGCAAGAAGGAAATTGCCACGAGAACAGCCCTGGGGGCCAGCCGCTGGCGCATCGTTCGCCAGGTACTGATCGAAAATCTTCTCCTGTTCTTGGCCAGCGGGGCTATGGGGCTGCTCCTGGCATTCTTCTGCTTAAAGATGCTGCCCTTGGGAGAATCTCTAAACGTGGCACAGTTCGGAGGAGTCCCACTCAATCTGCGGGTTCTGGCCTTCGCGGCCATTGTCTGTTTGCTCACTGGACTGCTGTTTGGCCTAGTGCCCGCCTTGAAAGCCTCGCACTCCGACTTCAACGACACACTCAAAACAAGCGGCCGAAATTCGATGGGCAACCGCCATGGCGCCCGAAATCGTAGTCTCTTGGTGGTCTCCGAGATTGCGTTCTCTCTGGTGTTGCTTGCCGGCGCCGGGCTCATGATCGGAAGCCTCGTACATCTGCTCGGTGTCAACCTTGGTTTCGACCCGAAAAACGTAATCACAATGCGGATGTCTCTGCCCGAAGCCCGCTACCCGTTGAGTCGAACTGCCACCTTCTATAAGGCGTTGCAGGACCAAGTGAGGAGCCTACCCGGCGTGGAAGCAGTCGCAATCGCGAACCAGGTGCCGATGAGTGATGCCACCGCCAACACCTCCTTTGAAGTCGAAGGTCGCTTGGCGGGCACAGATATCAACGTTGCCGATTCGCAGATCATCAGTCCCGATTACTTTCGCGCGATGGGAATCCTTCTGCTGCGTGGGCGGTTTTTGAGCGAAGCAGATACCACGCCTGCTCCTACGTCGGTGATGGTGAATCAAACCCTGGCGCACAAGATCTGGCCGGGGAAGAATCCCATTGGCAAGCGAATAAGGTTCAGGTCGGACGCTCCCTGGCTCTCGGTGATCGGAGTAGTAACCGATATCAAAAATCACGGTTCCAACGTAGCCACCAAGCCTGAAGTGTATTTCCTGCACACGGATCAGCCGTCCGGTTTATGGGCTGACTTTCGCTCGATGACACTCATTGTCCGAACCGCCGCCGAACCGCAACAGACCGTAGGGGCAATTCGCGGCGAACTCAAGAATCTAGATCCGAACTTGCCCATCTACAAAGTTCTAACTTTGGACCAGATCGTCTCAGCTTCGGTCTCGCAGACCCGTTTCCCGGCGCTCGTGCTATCGGTATTTGCCGGCTTGGCGCTCTTGTTGGCGGCAGTTGGAGTTTACGGAGTTCTGGCGTACACCGTTGAGCAGAGCAGACATGAGATAGGCGTACGAATGGCACTAGGCGCGCCGCGAGCACAAATCCTGAGATTGTTCCTCGGTCAGGGGGTCAAGTGGGCAATGCTGGGTGGCGGTGCGGGGCTCCTGGCAGCACTCACACTGGTGCGTTTCATGCGGAGCATGCTGTTTGAGGTAGTCCCCTATGATCCGAAAACATTTGCCTGCGGGGCCGCAATGCTCACGATCGTTGTACTGACGGCCTGCTACCTTCCTGCGCTCCGAGCTACGAGAATTGATCCGATGGCGGCTGTGAGGAGTGAGTAGGAAGGCGCACCTCCGACTCCGCTGCTTCCTGGTTGCCGGCAGCAACTGTGACGCCCAATTGTTCGAGTTGCGGTCGATTGACGGGCCGACCAGAAATTGAGGTTTAGCCGAGTCCCCCAGCCTCGACGGGTTCTCACAACAGCGTACATACATCCAGTCCCGGTAATCACACGTTATGTGCCCCTTTTGAACGTGAAACGCCCATTCCTAGGCGCGCTTCGCACCCTCGGCCACAAAATCACGAACGACACAAAATGCGGGAAGCCTCGATGTTCGACAAGGAGCAACACAGTTAGCTCGATCAATACTCAGGCTTTATGGCTGCACTTCTCCGGACAATACCAAGAACAATGACTTGAAGAATGCGAAGGTGATCTATCCAGTGCTGCTGGTCAGGGACGAGATCGCAGATACATTTCTGCTCAATAATAATATGGAGCAGATTTTTCGGGCAGCCATGGGCTCGTCCGAAATGGCCGTCTAAGTGAAATCCCTTTTCTGTCTGTCAATTGGAGTTTTGCAGGGGCTGTCGGCGTTTCTCAAGAAGAAGAATCTTCCTGAACTTTTGAACCTCCGCAGGGAACAAGATCCAGATCTCAAATTGCCTGCAGGAGCCCTCTTTTCGAGACTCCTGCCAGGTTATGGCACCCCGTCAAAAGCGGTGACTGACGCATTTGACGCCATCTCGACTCCTCTTCTGAAGAGATTGGGTAGGTAGTCTTGTGCACCAGTTGTTGAGCCCGTGGTCGCTTCCCGGCATCCGATCAGTGTCTAGCTCGTAGCGAGGTGCTACTCGAGTAGTCCGGAGACTTGTTATATCTTTTTGTGCTCAGCCCGAGCACGCGATACGTGAGTCATATGCCGCATGTCCCGCTAAGAATTACAGAAGCTCCGGCAATTCCAAGCGCGGAGCCAAGGTACGGATGACCATGTACGAGGATTCCCGCGATCCCGAGACCGATTCCCAACGCTATGCGCACCGTGCGATCCATTCGCCCCACATTAAAGAAACTCGCCATCTATCCTCCTTCGCGCAATAAAGCGGCGAATCTTAACGATGGCTCTGCTTCAAACCGGCTTCTTAGCACAGATGAGGGCGTAGCCGAGATGCCCTCGCTTAATTGCTGCCATCGCGCTGTTCACCATTCGCTTCGCCGCTCCCAGATAAAGACCGGGCAATTGAAGTCTATTCAGTCCAGTCATAATCTCGGCGTCTAGCAATTTGAGTCGAATCTGATTCGCCATTTCCTCTAGCACATCATTCCGCTCTTTGATGCTGCTTATCCTTGGTCTCGCGTTGTTCCCCATAGGATATCTGCTTCAATTTGGGGGATTGTGCTTCAGGTCGAAATGGATAAGGTTCCAATAAAACCTGTAGCAACAAGCGGTTACGAGAGGCCTATTGCTTGCCCGGACAGCAATGGCGCATAATCCCCCAAGAAAGTTGGGGGAATATGTAATGCCAGGACCTTATAAAGAAGCTGCGCGACGGCTCCATGAAATGGCCCAATCCCAGCAGGGCTTCTTCACCACCAAACAAGCCACTCGCTCGGGGTTCGCCGAGAAGACGCACTCCTACCATGTAAACGCCGGAAACTGGATT
>Ga0209580_10000206_pt1 | contig 37915 bp, 29 predicted proteins | sample Coa_R1_5_FD_187153 | JGI IMG/M metagenome (GOLD analysis project Ga0209580, IMG submission 187153) | Surface soil microbial communities from Centralia Pennsylvania, which are recovering from an underground coalmine fire - Coalmine... | ecosystem: Environmental > Terrestrial > Soil >... | reverse complement strand
AACGCGCCATGAGCCAGGGATGTTTCGGAATCGAGAGAACCGGGCGAAGCACTTCGGGAGCGAATTCACTCCAGCGCTCGACAAACGGCTGCATGAGCTTGCCCCACGCCTCGCCGTCTGCACCAAAAGAAGTCTTGGCATCGCGCAGGTCGCGCTCCAGCAAGACTGCGGTTCCATCGTCGAGCGGATGGGCGAGTGGAGCCGGAGAATGAATCTAATGCAGTCCATAATCTTCGAGCGGCAGCGAAGAGAAGAAAGGCGGCAGACGCGCTGCTACCAGCTATGCCTAGCGCTTGACCTACGGCTATGACACGGCCGCCCAGCGATGGTTCCCGATTCATGCAACCACACGCAGAAAAGGAATCATCACAGACCAGCCTTATTTAATCGCAGTGGAAAGGTTGCAGGGCGGCTTCAGTGTCGGCGGACGGCGGATTCCCTTGATCGAGGATGGTACGGACGACGTTGGGAAAAAAACGGAATGAACTGGTTGGAGCTTGAGCGACGGCCACGGCTCGCCCCGAACTCATCGCTGGAGCCGCGGGCCTTTTAGCACCTGATAAGTTGCCACGCTCTTCGTAAGCGAACTCGGCACGCGGTTTGCGCCCCTCCTCTTTTCGAGGTTGTGCAGTGTTCCCAGATATCTCCAATAGCCTGGCGACTCCAACAAGAGTCTTCGGGCATTTTCGATCCGACACTGAACCGAAATTAGATGCGCTGAGACCTTCAATTCGCAAAAACGCGCTTCGGGGCGAGTTTTAGCTCGGATGAGAAACACGCCAAATATATTCAGATGAGCGCCCGGGGAGGTGGCACACAACTCGCACATCTCTTCAAGAGTGACAAGGCTCCTGAAGGAGTCACGACTGATGGGCCGTAAGCCATCGCGCTAATCTCGAGAGGTCAAATCTGGCACACAGCTCGCATACAGAGGGCCACGTACTCGCACGAACACAGCATCCGAGAAGTCGCTTACACATTTGTGTTGTGTGATCGGGTTGACGCATCAGCGTCCGCTCCGCAAGAAGTACACTTGGTTGGTCCAGTCCATTTCCCCGGCCTCACCAGCCAGTGAAATCACCGCCCGGACAAGCCCCCCAATGTCTGCCGGCGAGATTGTCTTTTCATCGACAAAGATTACACCGCCATGGGATCTCTCTTCCTCTGCCCAGAGCTTCAACAATGGAGGAATCGTCCTGCGATCATAAGTGACTAGGGTCAACCGTTGCCTCGCTGCTTCTAACAAGCAAACAGAATCTTCCTTTCCAAGGAAGTTTCCACTCTCCCACTGCACCATCGAGTAGATGATCAGCGATCGATTCCGACGTTGAACGCCACTCGCGACCTTCGGGGAAATGTGCTCGTCAAGAAGCAGCCTGAGCATGTCACCCCCGCTTGATCTTTCTCGCGGCAAAGTCGACCGCTTGCGGAAGCATGCGCTTTAGGCTGTCGAAATCGGTTGAATCGTTCTCTGCTATTGCCTCGTTCACCTCCTCTGGGAATGCCTCCGAGTAGTTAAGGGCAGCTCGAACCTTTGCTTCGGACCAATTTAGATGTTTGGCCACGTCCTTGGCATTTCCTTTGTAGCTTCGAAGAAGCAACATGACTTCCCATATCGCTAGCGTGCTTCCTTGGATATAGGCCTGCCGGCCTGCCGGTGAATCCCGAAAATCCAAGAAGGCAAATTCCGACCTCCTTAGGCCCTCTTCCACCAAGCGAGCGCTGGCATCACTCGGTGTCCAGCCGTGCCGATTCGCGATGCGTTTCAAACGTTTTCCACTCTCCACCGGCAGGCGCATACTGACCACCATGGAACGCGCGTGCTTCATCGATCCTCCTTTTGTAACTGTTGTAATCATTGTATCATTTGCCGGAAGAAAGCAGTATGACGACTTCTTGCTTGCTCCTAAAGGTGACCCGCTTTCCGCTTGAACTCTCATTGCGGGCTGATCGGCCTTTTACCGGCCAATCTTCGGTAGCGTGGGAGTGAGAGTTATCCTTCTGAGCTGATCGAGCGGGAAGGAGAAAGGCTCTCCTCTGAGCGCACATCCTCGCAAGATTTCGCTCGGTGAGAGAGCCTGTCAGAACAGTACGATCTACGTTATCCCACTTTTTACCAACCATTGCAAGTCAGGATTCGACTGGGCGGCCTGAGCGGGACTGATTGTTCGCTGGTGTCCATTCTGCTCGCTCGATTCGATCATCGGCCATGGCTGGCGACAGAAACAAGCCCATGATGAGAGTCACGATTGGATTCGGTATCGACGTGGTCTGTGCCCGCTGTGCGGCGTAATCTTTAGTTTCCTACCCGCTTTCTCCTTGCCTTACACCCACTACAGTCTGGTGGCGCGCAGCACGGCGCTGCGGAGGCGCTTTGTGGAGCAACGCTCTTGGGAAGACGCCGCGCCGCCTCTCAAAAATCCTCATCGCGTTCCCGACCCCTCCACCCTGCACCGCTGGTTTCACAGCCTGGATTCTTCTCGGCCCGCCTTCTCCTTTCTATATCCCATGCTGCAAGCTGTGGCGCAATGGATGGCCCGCGGCGAGGAGTACACTTTCGGTTCGTTGCGCCTGTCTTGGCCAACCGTCTATCCCTGCCTGCAAGTCTTCTGGCCCTGGCCACTGCGTCTCTGAAGATCAACTTTTTTCTCGCTCTCCTACCATCCTCGCCTGGGATCAGCGGCCCAAGGTTCATACCCTGACGTTGGTAGAACTGTGGGACGCCATGCGCGAGAACCTCGAACGGCTCAAACAGCGCATTCCGCTGCTGGAGTATCTGCAACGGCACTACTGGAGAGGACATCGGGTCGGTGCCGGCCCCGAGTTCGCGGGACTCTGTCCGCTGCATGAGGACACTCATCCCTCCTTCTACGTCAACACCCGGAAAAACCTGTTCTACTGTCACGGCTGCGGGCGTGGTGGCGACTTGATTCGCTTTGTCGAACTGTCGTGCCATCTCACTTTTCGCGAGAGCGTCACCTATCTCCAAGAAGAACTCGCTCCCACCGCCCAACTGCTCGCGCACACGGCCGCCTTCTATCAACTGGAACTGCATCGCTATCCGGAAGGCGTTCAGTATCTCGCTGAGCGTGGAGTGCACGATGCCAGACTCATCGAGGAACTCGGCATCGGCTATGCCCGCGGCGGCAACCTGCGCCCTCACCTGCAGGCCCTCGGCTATTCCCTGGAACGGTTGCTCGAAGCCGGCTTGATGGGTCCGCAGGGCCTCGATACTTTTTGCCACCGCGTGATTTTCCCCTGCCGCCAGCAGGATCACATCGTCAACCTGTATGGCCGCAGTATTGGCAATGCCTTTCCGCATCGCCTCCTGCCACGTTCGAAAGGCGGTTTGTTTGCCTGGGAATCGGTCCGACAGTTCCGCGCCCTAATCCTGGTCGAGGGATTGTTCGATCTCGCCATGTTGTGGCAAGCAGGTTTCCGCAACACTACTTGTGCCATCGGCACTCACTTGACTCCTGCGCAACTGGCCCAGCTACGCGAAAATCCCGACCGCTGTGTCTACATCGCCTTTGATCAAGATCAAAACCAAGCCGGCCAAAATGCCGCCAACGATCTCCTTCAGTGTCTCCACCAGGCGGGATTAAACGTACGTCTCCTCGAGTTGCCCGCTGGCCACGACCCGAACAGCTACTTCACCGCGGGCGCCACCGCCCAGGATTTTGCCCATCTTCTCGAGGAGGCAGCTTCGCGATGAGCGTTCGCCTGGTGGTGAAAAACTCCTCGCCGGCCAGCGTTTCCCCTTACCGTCTGCTGGATGAGCGCAACCGCGAACTCACTTGGGCCAATCAGTTTCTCGATGCGCAGACAGTTCGCCAACTCTCGCTGCGCTCCTTGCGCGCCTACGCTTATGACTTGCTCCACCTGGCACGCTGGTTCGACCATACGCAACACTTGCTGCACAAGCTGAACCAATCTCTTCTGCTCGAGTATGTCCGTCACCAACTCGAGCAACAGCCCGCACCCACGCCGCAAACCATCAATCATCGCTTGTGTGTGCTGCGCTGCTTGTATCGCTTCCATTACGCACAGGAGATTCCCGGCAAGCCGCTCTTTCCGCGCAGGTATACCACGCGCTCCTCTCTCGGCTACGGCCGCCGGCAAACCAAGATTGCAACCAATCTACGATTGCGACAGCCGCGCCGCGTGATCGTACCCCTCTCCGCGGACCAGGTCGCCCGCTTCTGGAAAGGCTTTCGCACCTTCCGCGATCTCGCCATGGTCGCCCTCATGTTGCAAAACGGCTTGCGCTCTTGCGAGGTCCTTCAACTCCAGCTAGAAGATCTCCTGCTCTCCGAAGCGCGCCTTCACGTCTTGGGTAAGGGCCGCAAGCAGCGCTTCTTGCCCCTAACAGCTGACACGCTTCAAGTTCTCGAAAACTATCTCCACTTAGAGAGACCTCTGACTAACTCGTCCGCTCTGTTTGTCTCGCTCAAAGGTCGCCGACGCGGTCACCCCATGACCGCTGCAGGACTGCGCTCTCTATTTCGCCATCATCGCCTGCTGAGCAAAGTCCCCCAAGCCAATCCACACCGCTTTCGCCACACCTTCGGAAGCGACATGGTGCGCGTCGGCATTTCCTTACCCGCCTTGATGCACTTAATGGGACACTCCGACATTCACACCACCATGCTCTACGTGCAACTCGCCCCGGAAGACGTTTGGCGCGAGTTTGCTCGCGCCGTCCAACAGCGCGTTCCTTTGTCCCCTCCGGAGAACATGTCATGAAACCATCGCGGCCGAGCATGCACGCAATCCTGGAAGCTCAGGTCCAGATGCTGGCCACTACCCGCCGGCCCAAAACTGTCAAGTGCTACCGCTACTGTGCTCATAATTTCCTGGCCTATCTCCACACTACCTTTCCCCACCTGCATAAACTTTCCCAGCTCCGCCGCAATCCCCATCTCCTGGCCTGGTTCCGCTTCCTCTGCCAGCAATATCCCTCGCCTGGCAATAGGACCCGTCACCTGCACCTGCTCACCGTCCGCCGCCTATTGCGTGACTTAGTCAACCAAGGGCATCCTGTAACGCCCGACCTCATTCGTCAGGAGGATTTTCCTCCCCCTGACCACTATCTCCCCAAACCGCTTTCTCTCGAGGAAGATCAGCGGCTGCAGCAACAGCTCCGCCTCATCGACACGCTCCAGGTCAATGCTCTCCGCCTCATGCGGGCCACCGGAATCCGCATCAGCGAATGCATCAATCTTCCCCTGGATTGCCTACAACAGATTAGTGAACTGCAAGTGGCGCTTCGTGTGCCTCTGGGTAAGCTCCATTCCGAACGCTTGGTGCCAGTCGATGAAGAGACACAGCGCGTGGTGGCGCGCATGGTGGAGTTGGACGCCCTCACCCCCGTTCCCGAATACGAGTCCCAAGCTTTCTTACTGCCTCGCTATTGGCAACCTGTGACTTGGTACAAGGTGCTGCACAACACCTTACGCGATATGGCCCGGACTGCAGGCTGCACGGGTCGGGTCAACCCGCACCGGCTTCGTCACTCCTTCGCCACAGAGATGGTGCGCCTGGGCGTCAGCCTGCCGGCACTTATGCAAATGATGGGACACCGAGACATCCGCATGACCTTGCGCTATGTGGAAGTGGTTCAGCTCGATCTTCAACGCGAATTTCACCGCGCACGCGAAAAAACCGCTTCCCTCTACTCCATCCCCCAACTCCCAGTTCTCTCTACTACAGTCCCCGCGCGGGTTGATCTGGCTACCATTCGTCAGGCCATTGTCGGCACCCACCGTGCCCTCCAACTACTCCAGCCCCAGCTGGAAGATAAGGCTCGCCGTAAACTTCGCCGACTCGCGCAGCGGCTCCTCAACATCGACCACGAACTCGATCACCTAACCCCAAAATGAGTGCACATTGGCCGGTCAATCGGCCGTCAGCACGCCTAAAGCGCTTTCGGCTTCTAATGAATTGAGAGATCAACAACTTGCCGCTAATCAAGCCCGCACGGGAGCACTTGCGCGAACCATTGAGAATCCTGGAAATTCTTTGTCGTTGAAACATGGCGGCGGCACACTGGCGGCACCGCAGAATTAGGCCTACACTCTGACTTCAAATCGGAGGCTTTGACGTGCGGCATCCGGTGCTGCTTGGCACTAGGCCAAAACGAAGGAGGTCTTAAAAGCTCACGAGTAATGCAATTGGTTCAATTGCAGCTGGCGTCAACCTGGCTACAAAAATCCAATCTTGCGCAGCAGCTCCTGAAAGCGTGGATCAGTGCGTAGTGGATCGAGGTCCGGTTCGGTCTTCAGGTGATACATGTCCCATTCATGTCTCTCAACAAGGTTATTGAGCAATAGCATTGCTCCGTCGACATCCCCATTTTGGGCATAATCGATGGCGAGTGCGTACATGGGACCAGCGTCTTCGCTGGTCAATCCTTGGTTATCGGGTTCAGTCCATTCCTTCTGAATCTCCAACCTTGTGCGCCAGTACTCTTTCTTCCCGCCAGCTTCGAAAGCGCGCAGGAGTCTCTCTGCGCTGGCCTGATCTGTTCCCACATCCCGGATGCTGGTGCCGTGGTGCCGATAGAACTCCAGCTCAGCTTCAATGGCTTCTCGATACATGCCTAGTTGGCGCAACGCGTCGGCCAGCCGAATACAGGCAGGATAAAACGCTGGGTCGATTTGCAAAGCCTTATTGAACTGCGCAATCGCGAGATTGTACTGGCGGGCATTGTAATAAATTTGGCCCGCGTTGTGATTCATTATCAGCGAGAGCGGGTCGAATTTTACTGCCTGAACAATGTGCTCGATCGCTTCCTGATGTCGTCCCATGAGCGAAAGGTAATTCGCGTACCATTGATGGCCGGTGGTGTAGTTTGGATTGAGTTCAATACCACGACGGTACTCCGGGTCAGCTCCCGCCAAATCACCTGAGTAAGCCTTCGCATCACCGAGCGAAATGTGGGCTTCGGCGAGTGACGGATCCAACGCGACCGCCTTTTCGGCAGCCTTCAGAGCCTTTGGGAGCAACACGTCCTTCGGAATGGAGCTATATAGAGGCAATGCCAGATAGGCGTCAGCCAGCCCGGAATACACGGGCGCGTACGAAGCGTCGAGGGCCACAGCCCTTTCATAGTGTTCAATGGCCTTGGAAATGGAGTCTGCGTGCCGCTGCTTCCACAATTCACGCCCGAGCTGATATTCTCGCGCGGCCTCAGTCCGATTGCGCTGCTGCGTACGGGGCCTGAGGTTTTGATAGCCGGCAAGGATCGCACCTGTGAGAATCACCACGCCCGCAGCGACTCCAATCAGACGGACCCACGGCCTCCATGCAGCCCCGACTTGCAATCTCGACGCAGGCTGAGACGCGACGGGCAGTGCGCTGGATAACGGGGTGGCATCCTTTATCGAGCTAGGCGCCTCAACAGCCTTGTCTGGCTGTTGGATCACTAGTTGTGAACGGGATCGGCTCTGGACTAAAACATCGTCACCTTCCTGCGTTACTCTGTGCACTTCTGCAGCGAACCGATAACCGCGGCCTGGCGAAGTCACAATGTAACGTCGATCCTCGGGCGTGTCCCCCCTGATTTCTTCGAGACGGCACTATTGATAGGGAAACAGATTCCTAGTCGGGTGAAGCAGGGTGGTCTGTTCAATATTGCTCAGGAAGGCTCAATCGTGGAGAACGATGTTGAGAAGTGAACTGTGAACCTGCAAATCATTACCAGCGTGATAGTCAATGAACCCCAGTTTTCTGAACCTGTTCATGAAAAAGCTAACCCGCGAGCGAGTCGTGCCTATCATCTCTGCGAGGGTCTCCTGACTGATATTAGGGATTGGACTCTCATGCACGCCTTCCTTGCCGAAGTGAGCGAGCAACAGCAGAATCCGAGCTAGTCTCTTTTCACTGGAATTGAAAAGCTGGTCAACTAAATCCTCTTCGTATCGGATGTTCCGGGTCAGCAAATATGCCACGAACATATCGGAAAACGCGTGTTCTCGGTGAAGGACTTCCATCATCGACTTCTTATCGATTCGCATCACAGAGCAATCGGTCATTGCGGTCGCGGAGCACAGGCGGAGAGGCTGCCCGGTAAGGCAACCTTCTCCGAAGAAGTCGCCCTCGTTCAGAATGCCGATTGTGGCTTCCTTCCCAGTCTTCGACACAACGGTGAGTTTTATCTTTCCTTTCTGAATGTAAAAAACAGCTTCGGACGAGTCGCCCTGAACAAAGATTGTCTGCTTTTTGGGAACGGCTACGATTTTCCTACCGCCGTCGATGGTCGAAAGGAAGGTCTTGGTATCGAATTTGCTAAGTTTTTTGACCGCCGCGCGGGGACCCATTCAGTTTTCCCCGTTCCGGTGATATCACATTCCAATTGTGATTGTCTGTCGGGCATCCTACAGACACAGAAACGGAGTTTTGTTCGTGCGGACGTCTGATTTCGGGCCTCGTTTGAAGTGAGCGAAATCGCTTTGACTGTTGGTCACGTTTCGTGCATCGCGATGCTGGGGTCGCAGCCGTGAGGCCAATGTAGGATACCCTACCGAGGCCTAGCGTTTAGCCCTGTATACTCCACCGGGTAGCCCCAATCAGCAGAGTTCCTGTTTCGCAGACCAAGACTGGTGAGTTCATCCCGCGTTCTGGAGGTTTTCGGTACTCGCTTGTGGCCCACAAGGAACTCCAAATCGTGCACTCTGGCGAGCGGACAAATGCCGCAGGAAAGCCAGTCGGCAACAAGATACTTCTATCATCCTCCGATAGCGAATACAACTGCCTTCGCCCTCACCTCGAATACATCCCATTGCCCAACCATCTACTCCTTCACGAGAGCGGCGAAACGCTAGAATTTGCGTTTTTCCCGAATCGAGGTCTGATTTCTCTTGTCGTCGTAATGAAAGATGGAAAGACCGCCGAAGCTGGCGTCGTTGGCAATGAGGGCTTTACTGGAACAGCAGCAGTTGTTGGCCTGAGCAGAGCCCCGCTGAGGGCTGTGGTTCAAGTCACGGGGGACGGATTTCGCGTACAAGTTGGAGCATTGCAAAATACGTTGAAATCCGCCCCACACCTGCAATTGATGTTGAACCGCTATGGAGTGGTTCGGAGTATGCAGGTTGCACAAACAGCCGCGTGTAATCGGCTGCACGAGATTAAGCAGCGCCTTGCGCGGTGGTTGCTAATGACTCAGGACAGAGTGGATTCAGGCACGCTGCCCATCACCCATGATTTTCTCGCAACGATGCTAGGGACAGATAGGCCTACCGTGACCTTGACCGCCGGTGTTTTGCAGAAGAAGGGGCTCATCAAGTACACCCGTGGCGCAGTGAAGATCGTGAACCGCAAGAAACTTGAAGACTTCGCCTGCGAGTGCTACGGGATTATCCGACAGTACGATGGCGAGCTCGGCTTGAAATGAGTCCGAAAGATAAGACTCTGTTAATTGTCGGACTCGAAAACGTTGTTGAGAAATCGCCATTATACTTCTCAAAATCGGCAGCGAACGGAGGCTCACCACGATTCGGTTATCGGACCGTTGATGTGAGGACAGTTCCTTAATCGCAGCGAAGCGGTGGTGTGCGACAACATTTCCTTGATGTTGAGAGGAAGATCATCGACATGCAACGGGCGTTCCGGGATGGCCACCAGATAATAGCGCCCTTCACCCTGAATTAGGTCGGTGTCGAACGAGAACAGCCCCTTGGTCGCCATCAGAGCAAAATCTCTGACATAACGCTCACGACCTTGTTTTTCCCACCCTCCGCAATCTTGCTCCGCACCTGCGCGAAGTGACCAGCCTCCTCGCACTGGTGCCTCCTCAAAGAAATACTTGGCGACCAGTTCAGTCCCTTCCCGATTGTTCTTCACTGATTTCGGCAGCGTTCTCATCCCGGCGCTCGTGAAATGGCCAACATATCCATCCTGATCCACCGCGTACCAGTCCCAATCCCTAGTAAATTCCTCTGAGTGTTCGATTATCACGCCTTGTATTCTAGGGAATCAGCGGGATGGTTGGCGAAAATCTCTGTTACGCTCAAAATCCCCCCCGGCAGGGGTTTTGAGTGAAATCGCCTGTGGCTGTTGAAAAACTCATTCGCTGAAAAGTGACCGAAAAAACTTTGCGCTAGCTAGGATGACCTACAAACGACTGTCTCAATTCTCAAGGCATTTTGTATCCCCCCAATTTTGGCTGTTTGGGATGGAGATGGAGTTTTTCAACAGCAAGGGACCCGGCCGGTGGTCGGGGCAAAGCGGAAAGGAACTTGTCTTGGCCGCGCCATTTCTGCATCCTGACATGGAGCGACAGGCAACGGAAGTAGGCCGTAGTGGCAGTGGTGGGTTGTAGAACACCGAACAACAGCGTGGCTCCAAGTTTCGTGCGCAGAGCAGTGGTTAACAGTTGGCGTGAGCCAACTGATTCCGTTTGGAAGAGTACCTTCGATTGCACAGCTTGGCCCTTGCTTGCAGCTCAGAAAGCGAGGAAGCCGTGAACAAGACACAGCGCGATAATCTGCAGCAGCCGAAAGCGAAATCCAAGCGGCGGAGGCGAAACAAAGGGATGTGTTTGGAAGACCGGCCGGTGTTGGAGCCGAATGCAGCCGGTATCGACGTTGGCGCACGAGAAATGTTTGTAGCCGTGCCTCCCGGGCGGGACGAGAAACCGGTGCGGGTATTTGCGACCTTCACCGAAGATCTGGAGCGCTTAACCGATTGGCTCGAGCAGTGTGGGGTGACGACGGTGGCGCTGGAATCCACTGGAGTGTATTGGATTCCACTGTTCGAGATTCTCGAACAACGCGGCATCCGCCCCTGTTTGGTGAATGCCCGCCACATGAAGAACGTACCTGGACGGCGCACCGACTGGCACGAATGCCAATGGTTACAGTTCCTGCACTCGGTGGGACTACTGCGAGCTGCATTTCGGCCGGGGCAGGACGTCTGCGCTGTGCGGACCATACTGCGGCACCGGAATGAATTGGTCGCAGCGGCCAGTCAACACGTGCAGCACATGCACAAGGCGCTGACGCAAATGAACCTGCAAATCCATCATGTCATCAGTGACATCACCGGGTCGACGGGCCGTGCCATTGTGGACGCCATTCTGGCTGGACAGCGGGACGGCGCAGAGCTCGCCAACCTGCGGGATCCCCGTATCAAAGCCGACACCGAGACTATCCGAAAATCACTGGAAGGCAACTGGCGGCCCGAGCATCTGTTTACCCTCGGTCAATCGCGTGATCTGTACCGCATCTATCAGCAACAGATCGTAAACTGCGATCTGGAAATCGAGAAGATGCTGCAGGGGTTCGCGCCGCGCATCGACCCCGTGGCAAGACCGTTACCACCGGACCGGAAACGAAATCGAGCCGGAAGCCAAAGGAGAAGGAAAAACGGGCATCCCCATCCAGACTTCGATCTGCGTACCGAAGCCTATAAACTCTTCGGAGTAGATGTCAGTCAAATTCCAGGCTTAGAGGAAAACGCGTTGCCCCTGTTCAGTGAGGTCGGCCGCGACATGTCGCGGTGGCCCAGCGCAGCAAACTTTGTTTCCTGGCTTGCACTCTGTCCGGACAACGACATCAGCGGCGGGAAGCTGCTGTGGCGAGGAGCCCGAAGGGTCAAGAACCGAGCTGGCCATTTATTCCACATGGCCGCTTATGCCCTCCATCGCAGCCCCACGCCCTTGGGCAACTACCTGCGTCGAATGAAAGCCAAGCTGGGCCCCCAAGCTGCCACCATGGCAACCGCCCATAAGATCGCAGTGATCTTTTACACCATGATCAAAAACCAAGTCGAATATGACGAGACCATTTGGGATGCCCGAGACGCCGAGAGGGAGAAAAGGCTGGAAGCAAAACTCAAACGGCAAGCCAAACAACTGGGCTACGAACTCGTTCCCATCGAACCCAAAGCTGCATAACCAACTGGTTCAGGGCGAGGGGAGTTCCTTGGAAGCCACGCCTGATAACAACATCTGCGCACCAACGTCCTTTTATCGGGCACCTGAGTACCAAGGTCACTTACCTCTAAGTAGGCGGAACAATGGGATTACGGCAGGGGTCTATGTAAGTAGATGCGCCACAAGCAGGCGGCAACGAACCTTTTCTGCAGCCTAGACCGCACTCCGTTTATAGCCGTGAGTGCGACCTCATTTGCGATTTTCGTGTTCGCTCTCATGCTGACAAATGGGCTGCCGAGGTTTGGTCCCTCGGATCTGCCCAAGGTCGACAATCCCATCATGGAGCCAGATGCGGATAGGGACGACGCCATCGTGCTTGTGGTTACGCACAACGGCAGGATTTTCTCGAGAAAAGATCCAATCTCGATTGAGTTCCTGCAACGTGAACTGCGTCACCGTCTGGACCGCGATCCTCAAGCCCAAATATTCCTGGCCATTGATGCCCACGCTAACTACGGAAATGTTGCCCCCGTCTTGGCTGCTGTGCGTTCGGTTGGGGTAGAAAACGTCGTGTTTCTGGTTGACCAGCGCAAGCTCAAGATCTCAGGGATCATCTATCCGCAGCACGGCTTTTGGAACGTTGGCCAACTTTGGCGCTCGATGGACAGGCTGAACCAGGCAGATTTCCTGCTGCTCGCTTTCATGCTAGCGAACACTGGTGCAATCCTTTGTTTCCGCGTCTACCGCTACAGCGCGGCTCGCCGTGAATCCCGCACTTTCATGCGTGACGCTGCCTCGCCGCTCCGCGAGGGCAAGTTCGATGAAGTAATCTCCATCGCCGCCCGCAACAAACGGAGTCACGGTGCGAACCTTGTTGCCGAGGTTTTTTCAACCTACGCTTCGGCGGCGCGTTCAGACTTTACCAACACTGAAGCGATTGCACTCGCCCAACGGGCCTTCCAACGCCGCAGTAAACGACTCGCTGCTCTCTTGAAGTGCGGGCTTAATACACTCGCCACCATTGCGTCTTCCGCACCGTTTGTCGGCTTTCTTGGCACCATAAATGGCATCCTGGGATGTTTTACCGGAGGGCGTTCTGGGGCCTTGTCCAGATTCGCGTCGGAGATTGCTGAGGCACTTCTCCCGGGCGCCATGGGAATAGTTGTGTCGATTCTTGCCGTGTGGTGCTTCTACCACGTGCGCAGCCGTTTCAAAGTGCTCGAGAACGAGATGACGAACGCGGAACTTGAAGCGATCACATGCCTCAAGGCTCATCCAGAGTGGCGAGAACAATTGGAACACTCGTTTGCGGCAACAAGGATCTTCGATGTGTGGGATGCCTCTGCAGACCGCAGTTGGGAAGTTCCATACGATCGTCAGCGCCCTCTGCTGCTGGCCTTTTGGTGCTGCGCTCTCTATGTGGCGTTCCTTTTGGCTCACGCGTGGTCGTAGTTGTATCCCTGACGGTCTAAACTGTAGATGGTTATGTCAATGCAGTCTGTCACACTCAAACTCAAACAAGCCAGCCTCGTCCTCGGCGTTCCTCCAAAGGACCTGCAGAACCTTGTGCAACTGGGCGTGATCCGCCCTGTGCGGCGCGACCGTGTGTGCTGGTTTGATACCAATCTCCTTCTAAAAGCAAAGGTCGCTTTTTATCTCAAAGAATCACTCGGGAGCTCGAGTGATCTGTTGGCCAGATTCACGGACGCGCTCTCACAGAGCTTGGATAAGGCCATACCTGGCAATCTCGCAGATATCTGCCTGCGCTCCCGCCCGCTCCACGGCACCGATGCCGTGGAGATTAAGATTCCGGTCCGTTCTCTGGCACGGGAATTGGATGACCAGATTCCTTTCGCCTCGGCGTATAAGGACCTTCCCAAAGGTCGAAAGAGGCCGGGATGGAAGAAGGACTTCTTGCGTAGCCTTCAGAAGGCTGCTGCTGAACTGGGTGATATCTCGGAAGAAGAAATTCTAAGAACCGTTCGCGGAAGCCGAGTGGGGCGGAAGAAACAGCCTGAGATTACCGTCGTTGCCCGTTCAACGAAGAAAACGGCCTAGGGGCGTTGTTGATACGTCCGTCCTTGTAGCTGGAATCGCGGGACTGAAATCCTCGGAGATCCCTCCCAGTAATCCAAGTGCGAGGCCGCTCAGGGACTGGATCGAGGGCGATACGTTTGTCTGGCTCGTGACGGACGAAATCATGGCCGAGTACAAGCGCGTCTTGCCCAGGTTAGGCGTACACCGTTCCCTCATTGGAAAGATTGTCAATTTACTCCACGATGAGGCCGAGCTTGTGCACTCCCCAGTCTTTCCGAACATTTCTCCTGATCCCGGGGACGATCCATTCTGCGGATGTGCTGTGGCTGGCCGAGCCGACTTCATTGTGACGTTGAATCCGAAAGACTTCCCTCAACAGCTCTTGTCGGCTCACGTGATCAGACCGGGCCAGCGTGTTCCGACAACTCGGCGTCGCAAAAAGACTCGTCGTTCTTAAGAGTGCACAATTTAGTCTGACCTATATCTGAACAAGCCGGATTTATTGAGCGTTCAAGAAGAAACTCGGCACTCGACCTTGAACTTGCTGCACAACATCGAGTGCCGAAGAGCAGGTGTTTAAGGAGCGGTAAACGTCCCTTGCCCAAAGAGCATCGCTTCCACTTTTGCGGCTGGTTCGTCCTGCATGTGCGGCAGCACGTGCGCGTAAGTGTCCAATGTAAAGGCTGCGCTGGCGTTTCTGGCCTTGGCCTGCGCTCTCCTCTGTTGGAACGTTCTGCAAAAGCACCTCGCTGGACTCTCGCTGGGTCACAACTCAATAGCTTCGCTGGAGCCAGTTGCCCGGTGACTTTGGCGATACCTTTGAATGTTCCGTCAAAGCGAACCCAATACTTGGATCCGTTTACGGTTAGATCCGATATTCCCACACAAAGCTTCCCGCTGATTCCAGGCCCATGCAACTTTCCTGTCCCACTAGTAATAACGTAGCCCAACACCTCCAGTGACGAGCGCTTGCGATACGCTGCAGCAAGTCCCTGGCCCGAGCAAACATCCAGGCCGACTTTACTACTCTGGCTGGGCACTGGCCAAATCCGCCATGGGAGGCTACTGCCTCCCCAGAAACCACAGGGCATGAAGATCGTTAGCGCACGCCCTTAGTCCGAGCCGCAGTCTTGCCTCGGGTCAAATGGAACCTGGCTGCCTCACTGCACCGTCAGAGTGACCGGGGCGGAGCAGGTAGTTCCTGTGCACGCTGTGATTGTCGCCATACCTGCTGACAAGCCCACGGCCACTCCGGAGTTGGTCGCGTCGTTGCTTATTTGCGCCACGCCCGCTCCGGAAGAATCACTCGCGCTCCAAGTTACCGAGGCAAGCTGTTGCTGGGTGATGACACCATTGACATTGAACGTGCCCGTAGCAATGAACCGCTGGGTTGCCCCGACTACGATCGTTTGATTTGCAGGCACAGGCGCGACTGCAATTGAAACGAGGTTGGGCGGTGTCAGCGTCGAAGGAGGGTACAGTTCTGCAGAAGACACACCGAGGGGCGTTAAGAAGTAATTAGATCCGCTAACGCCTCCTGCAATCAGAACCTTACCGCTGCCATCGCTTAGCAGTGTCGCCGTCTGTAAGGCACGGGACACGAGCATGGTGTTCCCGAAGGAGAAGGTCCCGAGTGCTGGGTCGTAAAGCTCCGTGCTGGCTACTATGGGTGTGGCGTTAGTGGCGTTAACCCCTCCTGTGAGCAATACCGTTCCGTTGTTGAGCAACGTTGAGGTAAAGAAAGTCCTGTACGTCAGGTTCAGAGCTCCTCCCATTGTGAAAGTTTGCGTCGTGGGATCGTAAACCCTCGAATTGGGCCAATTACCGAGGATGTCCGATCCGCCAGCGAACAGAACTTTTCCACCGTTCAGCAACGTTGCCGAGAACTCGGCTAGCCCGTTGCCTAATGTGGCGCTGATGGTTGTGAAGGTCTCCTGCGCGGGGTCGTATAGCTCTACCGCGTTAGGTGTCGCTACGGTGTTAGGTGTACCAAAGCCGTTTAAACCTCCCGCAATGAGAACGGACCCGTCGTTTAACGTCGTGGCGCTGTGCCCGTAGCGGGATGTGCCCAGAGGCGCAATTGGTGTGAAGGTACCGGTTAAGGGATCGTATAGATCGGCAGAGTTTAGGGCGCCGCCGATTTCGTTGTAGCCCCCTGCGATGAGGACTTTGCCGTTGTCGGCACACGTACACCGCAGCACCGTAGCGGTGTGTTCGTAGCGGGCGTTTGTCATGCCGCCATTGGTGTAAATGAAAGTTCCGTTCCCAGGGTTGTAGATCTCCGCGGTAGCTATGGAAGTTGGACTGCCGCTGGGGGAAATGTAAACACCTCCTGTAATCAGAACCGTTCCATCGTTCAGCAGCGTGGCTGAGGAATACCTTCGCGCGAAGTTTAAGCTCCCAGTGGGGCTGAAAGTCCCAGTCGCCGGATTATAGAGTTCGGCGCTGGCTAGCGCCCCTCCTGATTGTTGGCTGGCTCCTCCAGCGACGAGAACCATTTCGTTGTTCAGCAAGGTCGCCGTGTGCTGTTGTCGATCAGTGCTCATAGAGCCAGTCGGAACAAACGTTGTGACGGTCAACGTGGTCGATCCGCTCACATTACCCGAGGTGGCCGTAATTGTTGTCTGTCCAACCGCGCCGGGACTCGCCACGCCTGTATTAAGACCGATCATCGCCACGCCCTGAATCGAGGAGTTCCAGGTCGTCGAGGCACTGGTGGTAATAACCTGCGGGGGGCCATCCGTGAACGTTCCCGTAGCCGTGAACCCCAGCGGTCCGGCCGATTGATTTATCACTGGATTCTGCGGCGTGACCGCAATCGAGACTAGCGCCGCCGGGCCGACGGCAAAGCTTGTAGATCGGCAGATCGATCCGGCGCAGGCCTGTACAGTTACGGGCCCCATCCCCACGAAATGAGCCGTGCCAAAATTGCTGGCGTCGTTGCTGATCACCGCAACCGTGAGATCGGAAGAACTCCACTTCACCGAGCTGAGCTGGTGCCCGTTGTTGTCAGTGGCGGTGAAGCGCTGTGATGTTCCAAGAGGGACGGATGTCAGATTGCCTGGATTCACCGTGATGGTGGTGACTCCTGGTGGCGTCAACGAAGCTGGCTGGTACAACTCTGTCGTGTTTGTGACGGCGCCATTGGTATTTGGACCCCCGGCAGTCGTCGTACCTCCCGCGATTAGTACTTCTCCGTTGTTGAGCAGCGTCGCAGTGTGCTGGGACCTGGCAGTCGACAGGGGGCTGGTTGCGGTAAACGCTCGAGCGTTGGGGTCATAGAGATCCACGCTGTTTGAGGCAGCGCCAATCGGGTACGGTGGAAAATAGCCGGTGTTGTCGTCCGCGCCTCCCACAACAAGAACCATTCCATTACTAAGAAGTGTCGCCGTGTGTTCGGCACGCACGTCGCTCATGTTGTTGTTGGTAGGGGTGAAGGACTGGGCGCCTGGGTCGTAAATGTCCGCGGTGTCCGTCGGGTTTGGATAGGACGCCCGATCCGCCAGCACGCCTCCCGCCAGCAGCACCGTTCCATCATTCAGCAGCGTTGCGGTGTGATACGCGCGCGCACTGTTCATGGTGTTGCTGAGGAGGGTAAAGGTCCCGGTGGATGTGTAAAGCTCTGCCGAGTACGTAGCGTTGGGCGAGATCGTGGGGGTGGCCGTCCCGCCTCCTGCAAAGAGAACGGTTCCGTCATTCAGCAGTGTTGCGGTGTGCGCATACCGAGCAGCATTCAAGCTGCCGATCGAGATGAAGGCCCCGGTCGCGGGATTATATAACTCGACAAGAGACAGCGCGTTCCCGCTACCGTCTATCCCTCCCGCAATGAGAACAGTTCCATCCCTTAGCAGCGTTGCTGTGTGCAAATAGCGCTCATGGCTTAGGTTGCCAGTAGAGGTGAAGGTTTGATGTATAGAATCGAACAACTCGGCGGAGGTTGTGGGTAAACCGCCGTTCGACAATCCTCCAACAAGCAGTACCATGCCATTGTTTAGTAGCGTTGCCGTGTGATAGGCGCGATAACTCGCCATAGGTGCGGTCACGGGCGTCATGGTCTGTCCCAAAGGATCGGATAGCTCGGCAGTGTCTAGAACACCGCTGGATCCGTAGCCTCCTGCAATCAAAACCGTCCCATCATCGAGTAACGTAGCGGTAAACGGGTCGCGGGCGATATTCATGTTGCCCCCGGGGACAAAACTTCCTGTACCTGTAACCGCAAGATTGGTCGAGCCCGGGGTGAGGCCAACTGTCGCCGTAATCGTTGTCACTCCCAAAGAGGCCGCAGTGGCAAGACCCTGGGTACCTGCTGTGTTGCTGATAGTGGCGACGTTAGTTGCGGACGAGGTCCAGGCGGCGGTGCTCGTCAGGTTCTGCGTGCTGTTGTCGGAATAAGTTCCGGTGGCGGTGAATTGTTGTGTGCCGCCGACGGTAACGGATGGATTCGCCGGCGTGATGGCGATGGAGGTCAGGGTTACAGTTGGTGCGGTAATGGTGATCGATCCCGCGCCACTGGCATTGCCGTAGTTGGGGTCGGCGCTGCTGAACGTGGCGACGACTGTGTAGGCACCTGCAGCGATCGGGGTAGTGGGTGAGCCGTTGTATGTGAAAGCAAAGCTCCCAGAAACACTCGTCCCACTTACTCCTGTTGCCGTAGCCGTGGCCGCGTGCGGGGTCCCGTCGTAGGCAAAGGTGCCGCCGGTGACAATCACCGTGGGGGCCGCTTGGCCGATCACAAACGAGCCGCTGGCCGAGCCCGTGTAGTTCGGGTTACTCACCGTGGCCGTTACCGGATACGTACCCGCGTTGGTGTCGGGCGCGCCCGTCAATGCAACCGCTAAACCAGCCGGCACGGTTGTGGCGGTGGGCGTCAAAGTACTGCCCGTATACGTCTGCGTCAGGCTGGTCAGCGTCACGGTGGCTGCCACCGGGCTGATCACAAATGAGCCACTGGCCGAGCCCGTGTAGTTCGGATTACTCACCGTGGCGGTTACGGGATACGTGCCCGGATTACTATCCGGCGCTCCGGTCCACGTGATCGCCAGATTGGCCGGGACGGTCGTTGCCGTCGGGCTCAGGGGACTGCCTGTGAAAGTCTGCGCCAGGTTGCTCAGCGTCACCGTGGCCGCCGCCGGAGTAATTACAAATGAGCCGCTGGCCGAGCCCGTGTAGTTCGGGTTACTGACCGTGGCGGTGACCGGGTACGTCCCGGCACTCGTGTCGGGCGCACCCGTCCACGTGACTGTCAGATTGGCCGGGACCGTCGTCGCGGTCGGGGTCAGCGCAGAGCCCGTGTACGTCTGCGTCAGGTTGCCCAGCGTGATCGTCGCCGAAGCGGGATTGATCACGAGCGAGCCGGTGGCGTTAGGCGCTGTGTAGTTCGCGTTGTTGAGGGAAGCCACCACGACATAGCTGGCGGCGTTGGTGGGCTGAGTAATCGAACCGTTGTAGGTCACGATTACCGCGAGACTAGTGGGGCTCGTCGTTACGGTTGCCGACCTCGGCGTGCCATCATAGGTCTGCGTCAGGTTACTGAGCGTGATCGTGGCAGGGGCGGGCTGAATCGTCAGCGTTCCGGTCGCGTTGCCCTGGTAATTGGGATCATTCACTGTGGCCACTACCGCATAGCTTCCCGCGTTGGTGGGGGGAGTGGTCGAGCCGTTGTAGGTCACGATCACAGAAGGGCCCGAGGGAACGGTTGTCACAGTTACCGACTTCGGCGTGCCGTCGTAGGTTTGCGTCAAATTACTCAGCGTCACCGTGGCCGTTGCTTTGCTTCCGACAGTCACTGAAGTTGAGCCAAATATGTTGTTTATAGAGGTGGCTTTGATCGTTGTCGTTCCTGCAGCCTTGCCAGTGGCCAGACCCTGACTGCCCAGGGAGTTGCTGATCGTAGCTACGTTGGATGCTGAGGAACTCCACAAGACGAGCTGCGTCAGATTCAGGCGGATACCGGTTGGGAACGTTCCCGTTGCAGTGAATTGCTGGGTCGATCCAACGGGGATAGAAACATTCGCTGGAGTAACTGAAATAGAAATGAGCCCAGCAAAGGTACCTGTGCCCAAGAGGGAGATGGTTTGCGGGCTGTTGTTCGCGCTGTCTCGGACAGTAAGACTGCCGCTTCGAATGCCAAGCTGGGTGGGAGTAAAAGTGACCGCGATCTGGCATTGACCACCGGCGGGGACACTACTGCCGCAGGTGTTACTGGGAACCGCAAAGTCACCGCTGGCCACGATGCTGGTAATCGTGAGAGATGTATTCAAATTGTTTTGCAGAGTTGCTGCCTCAGCGGTGCTCGTGCTGCCCACACCAACTAACCCGAAGATCAGCGGGTTAGGAGAAACGGCCGCCTGCGGGACACCCGTGCCTTTCAGACTTACGATCTGAGGGCTGCCGGCAGCGTTGTCGGTAATCGAGATGGATCCCTTGAAGTCTCCCGCCTTGGTGGGGCTAAAGGTCACGCTGATCGTGCAGGACTTTCCGGGCAGGAGTGACGCGGAACAGGAGGTACTGGTTTCGGAAAAAGGGGCAATCGGTGGTGTTATGCCCGTGATCTGCAGGGCCGCAGTGCCGCTGTTCTTGAGAGTGACAGATCGAGTACCACTGGTCGTGAGGATTGCCTGATTCCCGAAATTCAATTGATTTGTGCTTAGCGACACTGTCTGGGCGTGAAGCTCCGTGGCGTAGCCTGCGGAGAGAAGCAGCAAAGAGAGGCCCACCCATCCCAGCCGGCGTGTAGAGCAGTTCATAGTTCCTCCGCGATTCTAGTGACCCCACCTGCAAGAAGATCGACTCGGGGCAGGGCTGCCCACCTTCAAGTGGGTTCTCTAAGTCCGCCTCTACCCATACACACGCAAAAGCCGGAGTATTTGGCTCATGAGGGCAGGATTTATTTATTTGAGCGGTGCCGCATGGCTGTACTTTCCCCGTCCGCAGGGAGGAAGTCGATATGGCCTGGCTGAAAACCAGAGCTCCGAAAAGGCTTGCGAGCATAGGATTTTTGCGGCTGATCATTGGCCAAGCCATCCTTGGCCAAGCACATTGACTTTCGTGCCCTAACGGGCTACCTTCGGTGCGCCTGTTGGGGGCTGCCCGAGCCTCGGGGGTAGCGTGCGTACTGCTTCGTCCAGCAACCAAGTAACTGAACTGCTCCAGCGTTGGAGCAGGGGCGAAGCTGCGGCCAGAGACGCGCTGATTCCCTTGGTGTACGACGAACTCCGCCGGCTGGCGCGGTACTTTCTGGCCAGCCAGCGCTCGGCCCATACCCTGCAAAGCACGGCCCTGGTGCACGAGGCTTACTTACGCCTGGCTGGCCGCAACGATCTGCACTGGGAGAACCGTGCCCACTTCTTCGCGGTGGCGGCGCAGTTGATGAGGCGCATTCTGGTCGATCATGCCCGCAAGCGCAACTCAGCAAAGCGTGGATCCCAGAACCTGACATTGTTGGTCGAAGATTCCGTAGATTTGCCCGCCCGGCGGGAATTAGATCTGGTCGTGCTGAACGACGCGTTAAACACGCTGGCCGCGATTGACCAGCGGCAGTCCCAGATTGTCGAGCTGCGTTTCTTCGGCGGTCTGTCGATCGAGGATACATCTCGAGTTCTGGAGATGTCGCCCGCAACCGTGAAGCGAGAGTGGGCCGTCGCGCGCGCCTGGCTGTTTGCTGAAATGAAGCCCCGAGGCCGATTACACCAATGAGACCAGAGCAATGGGAGCAGGTGAAGGAAATATTTGGGAAAGCTCTGGAACTGCAGCCCCCAGAACGAGAATCGTACTTAGAAGACACCTGCGGCGGCGACCCAATCCTTCAGCTTGAAGTAGAGCGCCTCCTGCACGCCGAGAAATCAGCCGATACTGGATTCTTGAATATGCCAGCCATTGCAACGCGGCTGGAAAATGACGACACACCGCGCGACGCGATGCTCGGACGGCGTATGGGCGCCTACAAGATTGCGGAACTAATTGGCGTTGGAGGTATGGGCGAGGTCTTTCGGGCCTTCCGAGCCGACGATCAATACCGCAAACAGGTGGCTCTTAAGGTGGTTCGTGCGGGGCAGGATTCAGAGTGTGTGTTCAGGCGATTCAAGAACGAACGCCAGATTCTTGCCAGCCTCGACCATCCCAATATCGCCCGATTGCTCGATGGAGGCTCAAACCAAGAAGGCGCCCCCTACTTTGTTATGGAGTTGATTGAAGGCCAGTCTCTTGATCAATACTGCAATGATCACAAGCTGCGAATCGATGACCGGCTGAAGCTGTTCCTGCAAGTTTGTTCTGCCGTGCAGTTTGCTCATCAACGTCTGGTCGTTCACCGCGACATTAAGCCGAGCAACATCTTGGTGACGGCGGACGGCACCCCGAAACTTCTGGACTTTGGGGTGTCCAGGATACTTGACCCCGAGTTGGTCGACGGACAAGCTGACCCCACGCTGACCGTCCTTCGGGCTTTGACGCCCGCTTACGCGAGTCCGGAGCAGATTAAGGGCGAGCCGATCACCACAGCCAGTGACGTTTACTCGCTTGGAGTAGTACTGTACGAACTCCTCACCCGACGGGCCCCGTACGCAGTTTCGAGCCGCACTCCGCACGAAATCTCGCGTGCGGTCTGCGATTTGGAACCGGAGAAGCCTAGCGTTGCTGTGCGACGGCCGGTTTCGCCTCAGGACGAGAAATCCTCACCCGGCGATCACGGGGATTTTTCCCCTGCGAAACTCAGCAAACAGCTGAAGGGGGATCTCGACAATATTGTTCTGATCGCTCTGCGCAAAGAACCGGCGCGACGATACGCATCGGTCGAAGAGTTCGCCAGGGACATTCGTCGCCACCTTGAGCATCTGCCCGTCGCCGCGCGCAAAGGCACAGTCGGTTACCGAACGTCGAAGTTCATCCGCAGGCACACGGTTGGCCTGGTTGCAACCGCAGTGGTTGTGGCGGCTCTGCTCGCCGGAATGGGCACGACGCTGGCGCAAAAACGCCGAGCTGACAGGCGCTTCAATGACGTCCGGGCGCTGGCGAACTCACTGCTGTTCGAAATTCACGATAGTATCCGCGACCTGCCGGGCTCGACCCCCGCCCGCAAGCTCATCGTCGACCGTGCCTTGCGCTACCTCGACAGTTTGTCTGCCGAAGGTGGCAGCGATCTGTCCCTCATGCGGGAACTGGCGACAGCATACGAACGGGTCGGAGAGGTACAGGGTCACTATCTGCAGAACAGTTTGGGGGACACGGTGGGCAGTCTGAAAAGTTATCAAAAGGCTCTTCAACTCCGCCAGCAACTCGCGAAGCAGTCAAGTGATTGGAACGATCAACTTGCGTTGGCGAAGAGTTACCGCTTGGTCGGGAATCAGTTGTGGGCGACAGGCGATTGGCGCGGGGCCATGGACATAAATGCAAGGGCAGTCTCCATCTCTGAATTACTTAATAAGGAGAGACCCAGCGATCTGAATATCCTCGATGAGTTAGGTCACGATTATTACTACGCCGCACAGATTCCGGGAGGGCACGACTCAGCCGGCTTGAATGCCGCAGCTATTATCAGGGAAAACTACACTAAATCCGCGGCGGTAGATGCGGCCATGCTGAAGCTGGATCCTGACAATGAAAAGACACAACGCTCCTACGAAATTGGCCTTACGCAACTCGGCAATATGCTCAGAGATCAAGATAGAGACGCGACCGGTGCTCTCGACATTTATCGGAAATGCCTGGAGATAGCGCTGTCGCTGAATCGGCGAGCGCCTACGACCCAACATGCTCGCGACATTGCAGTTGCTTATTACCAGATCGCGAGCACGTATTCGGATCATTTCGGAGACTCGAAACAAGCTCTGGAGTATTACCGAAAGGCACTCGAGACTTATCAACAGGCCACTGCTGCGGACCCGGCAAACACTCTGTTGCGGCAGGGACTGGCCATTGCCTACGCCAACGTTGGTTGGCAAGAAGGAATGACCGGTGATAGAGCGGGAAGTACTGAAGCCTTGGACCGGGGTCTTGAAATCATGAGGGCTATCGTGGCGCTCAGTCCGCAGAATGTCCAGCAAAAAGATACTTTCGCGCAATTCTATGTAAACCGCGGAGACAATTTTCTACGCTGGCACCGGTCGGGGCAAGCTATCCGGGATTACGAGGACGCGGGTGCAATCTACAGCGAACTTCGCTCCCCCGACGGCGCCAGTCGGCACGATCTGGATATCGCGAACTGCCGCACGAAGGAGGGGTTCGCCGCTCTGCAAGCTGGCAAGACTGAAGAAGCCAACGCCGCTTTTCATCGGTCACTCACGCTTGTCGAACCTTTCCTAGCCGTCGATAAGCCGGACGTGGACGCATTCTACCGTGCGGCGGATTCTTATGCTGGGTTGGGCGACGCTGAGGCCCTGCAAGGCGCGAATCACTCGCTGCCAATTAAAAGCCGCCGTGAGCATTGGAAGCAGGCACTCCACTGGTACCTCAAGAGCTCGCAAATTTGGGAACGAGTCCCTTCGAACCGACGAGATAGACACACCGGATCCCCAGCGGAGCCCGATCCTAAGACGATCTCAAACAGCCTGCGGCGGTGTGACGCAGCGCTGGCATCCATGCGAAACGTGGCTCGCCTGCGTTGATACACGCCTTTGAGCCTAGAAGGTGTGAAGAAACCCATGTGAGTAATTGACATGGGGGAGGAGTAGGGTAAGCTCGGCTCATGAGTGAGCAGGGGAAAACACTGGTACGGAAGGTGAACCGGGCACGAATGTTTTGGCGGTTGGCCGATGGGGAGAAGTTGGTGGTCGAGGACCATCCCGCACGGGCGATCTGGGAGTTCGTCGGGCGGCTGGACGTGAGCGAGGACTACGAATGCATTCAGTCGAGCGTGGAGGGAGGGCTTCGGGCCTCGACCCGCGGTTGCTGATCAGCTTATGGGTGTATGCCTACAGCGCGGGCCTTGGTTCGGCGCGGGAGATCGCGCAGCACTGCGAATGGGATCCAGCATTTCAGTTACTGACCGGCAGTGAGTCGGTGAACTATCACACTCTGGCCCACTCGCGCGTAGAACCGAACGGGTACCCTCTTTTCTCCGGACCTTCAGCGCCCTGGGCCGTGCCGTCTCCGGATTATCGTCACTTGGCGATTTGTGAATAGGGCGTGAGCGCCAACATTTGGATGACGCGCAACTTCCAGGAAAAGCCTAGTTTTGCGGTATTGCCGTCTGCCGGGGATAGGATTTTGGGTTTTGTTAGGCGCTCTTAAAGCCTCTTCTTAGTCTCATTCACTGGCATGAAGACTCGAGGACATTTGCGTGCAATCTGCACTTTCGAGGACCGCTCTCAACATCCCCAGGTTAGACCCAGTTCTGCCCAGCGGACGGGCGCCGCAGAGTCTTGCAGTCGTAGAACTTTTTCCCCACCCATGACCCAGTTCGCTCGCGTTTTGCGTTTATATAGATGTAAGGAAGTTGGGTTGGCAAAGCCGACTGCCCCCCGGCAGCTCCCTGTACAAGAACAGAGGAGGAAGTATGAAGAACGTTCGTAGAAGTGTGCGTTTAGCCGGAATGGTCGCTCTTGGCCTCGTAGCAATAGTTGCGATGGTCAGAACCAGCAAAGCGAGCATCGGCAATGTGAGCAAGTCTGACTTAGCAGGAGCCTGGCAGATGACCATCGTCGGCCAGACTGGTTGTGGCTTCGGGACTACGCTGTACACGTTCACTCTGAACAGCAGCGGTTCGACGTCCAACGCAACTGGAACCTATCACACCACGGGATGTGGTGATGGCACCAGCAGCGGCAACACGTTCACCATCCAGTCGCTGAATCCCAACGGCAGTGGTACTGCTGGTCTGACGTGCGGCCCGAGCTGCGGCTGGGTGCTGAGTATTCAGGTAGCGCCAGACCGATCCACCTTCAACGTAGTCGATGTGTCTCCGCTCAATCCGGGAAACTACATCGAAGGCGTTGCCATCCATCAGTGATTCAACTTGACGCCCGGGGAGCCGCGAGGCTCCCCGGACACTGGAGACGCTGTTTAGCTTCACGTGTGGCACAGATGGCATCGCCTACGAATAAACAAATCTTGCCGTCATGAGCCAATTGCCCCTGCTTTTACGTGTTTATGGGTAAGAGGCAGAATTTCGCCGATGGCCGAGGTCGGCAGAGACCGCGAACGAGGGCAAGTCTAAGCCTGAAAAACGAGGAGGAAACTATGCTGCGAAAGCGAGTGTTGATGACCATTCTTCTGGGTGCTCTGGCTGCCGCCAGCGCGTGGAGCCAACAGAACCCACAGTCCGGTCCGGATCACCAGTCCGTAGGCATTCAAACTGCGGCGGCGAGTGGTGGTCAGGCGGGGTCGAGCAGCCAGCACCGCCCTGGGATGCATTCCATGCGCGTCGCGGGTCCGGGTGCGGCTACGAACCCTCTAAACATTCCGTACTTAGGCGGCGCGGTTTTTGCGCATCCGAAGGTATATGCATTCTGGTGGGGCAATCCCGCCGACTTCCCGCCCGACACCCATGACGGAATCGACGACTTCTTCCATATCCTGGATGGGACGCCTTATCTCGCTCTCGCGAACCAATACTTGTTCGGGAAGAGCGCCAATGTCAGATTCGGCGGCAACTTGTATGACTATTCGGCACCACCGACACAGGATCCGCCCACGACCCAAATCGTCGATGAGATCTACAACGTTCTAACTGCGCAAGGCGTTAAACCAGACCCCACAGCCTTGTACTCGGTCTACCCATCCAATTTCCCAAACGAGAATTACTACTGCGCCTTCCACGACATCGGCACGGCGCCGGACGGCACTACTATTCACGTGATGTACATGCCTAACTCAGAAAATCAACCGCTCTGCTGGGTGCAACCGCCTGAGTTGAGCTGCAACAGCAAGTCCAATGGGCTGCAAGCCGCCGCGAACTCGACCGCGCACGAGTTAATGGAGACGATCACGGACCCGAACATCGACGCGTGGGTCAACATCCCCGCTGGCTACAATGAGGTCGGCGACCCATGCAATTTCACGTACAAGCGCTGCGTCAACCTGAGTGACGGCAGCAAGTGGCAGCTCCAGGAGATATGGTCGAACAAGGTGAGCGCCTGCGTGCAGGAAGCCGGTAGTGGTGATCAGTAGCGCAGAAGGCAGCTTGGCAGTCTAAATATGGCCCAAGGCAAATAGGCTACCCCGTTTGACATTCTCTTCATTGCTGGAAGATCGCCTCATTACTCATTGAGCTTTGGAAGGGGGTTTGAGCGCTAAGACCTTGATTTCGCCAACAATCGATTGCTGCTCCGGTCGCCGAGTCAGCGCCGTTAGATGGCTGGTGATAAGCGTCGCCCACTACTCCGACCGTCTAGAACGACGTTTCTTGGGTCGAATCAAACTCCATAAAGAGATGACGAGGGACAGTAGAAATCAGCTATTGGCACGTCCCAAAGGACAAGAAAAACTTCAGGACCGTGAGCCAAAGGTAGTTGTTTTTCCGCATCTGTAAGTGACGGGAAAGATCCGAGGAGGTTTCTATGCGCCGGATCGAACTCTGGGTTTCGCAATTACTGTTGCGTTGGTGGGCGGTTTGTCGGCTGCGGGCCGCAAGCCGCGACCAGCGCCAGTGAGGCCGTGGTTCCGCCGCTGGTCTATCCGCCCCGACGGAAGTCGCAACAATGGCTGGCTTATGGCGGGGTGAGCGACATTAGGAATTCCATCCGATCTGCCACAAGGTCATCATCGAGGACTCCACTGTTCCTCGGCTCGGGAGGCAGCACAACAGTTCCGTGATGCCAGCGTTCCGCCCGAACTCATCCGCCGCCTGCAGCAATGGCGAATTGCGTTCACCGACAGTTCAGCATTTATCCAATTACTCTCTCGGCCCTTGAACATCGATACTCGTCGATCTGTTGCCCCTCCCGGAGGCCCTGTACTTTCATCGCCCGCGGGAGCACAGTCAATAAGTTATTAATACTAAAAGACAAGAGGCTGCCGGACCTATAAGCCGAATTCTTCCGGGCCGCTTTTTGCAAGTTATAGAAGCGTCGAGACTTACGCCGCAAACCCGTGCGACACAGGGGGATAGCCGGATTCTCTATAGTCTCTAAAATTCCCGCAAATCTCTCTCGAACCCGACAGACCGGACACCAAATGGACACCACGAATGCACCACGGGAGTGCGAACTCGAATTCCTTTCTGGAACGACAGAAGCAATTTCTCAGCCTTAGAACGTGGTGTCCATTTGGTGTCCATCGGTGCCCTGCGCCCAATGATTCCTGCCCGTGTTCTGTTCCAAATTCCGGAACTTGCCCCAGAATCACTGATACAGAGCCTGCGTTGTGATATAGGGGAAAGTTCCTTCCCTCAAGCTTTCCCCATCGCTTGCTCTTGACCCCGTGCGTCCGGCTGGTACGGTACAGGTACGTTTACGTTTAAGAATCAGAATATCCTATGCCCAATGCAATGGCAGCACGATCACTAGAGCGGGGCTCTGAATGGAGAAAGTGGGATCTACACATCCACAGCCCGAAATCGGCACTTAACAATCAATTCCCGTTCCTCACGGACGGGACTCCTGATTGGGAGCAATACATTCACAAACTCGAATCGCTTACTGCCAGCTCCGTCGTTGCGATTACCGACTACTTTTCCATCGAGGGCTATCGCAAAGTTCTTGAATTCCAGAAGCAGGGGCGGCTCCGAAATCTCGGTTTAATACTTCCCAATATCGAATTTCGACTCGACAAGATCGTCGGCACAAACAAGGGTCCCCGGAGGTTGAACTACCACGTAGTCTTTTCCGATGCTTGTATCTCCTGATGAGATCGAAGAACATTTCCTTCAAGAGCTCAAGTTCTGCTACGAGAGCGATCCTCAGCACGCTGATTTCAACTTGACCGTTAGACGGTTGAACCTCGAACACATGGGAGCACGCTTAAAAGCCCAACATGAACCATTCAGAGATCGTTCTGATTTTGAAATCGGCTGTACAAATGCCACCGTCGATCCAAACGAAATCAAAAAGGTGCTTGAGAACAAGAGTTCCATATTTAAAGGCAAGTATTTGATCGTCCTAGCTGAGGAACATTTGGGGCTGCTTGATTGGAATGGTCAGGATCATCTCACGCGGAAGCTGCTGGTGTCGGGAGCGCATTCGATTTTCTCGGCGAACCCAAGAACAATCGCGTGGACGCGGGGGGAAGGCGATCTGTCTCCGGAACAATTTCGCAGCGAGTTCAAAACTCTTAAGCCTTGCTTGCACGGATCGGATGCGCACCGGCTGGAGGATATAGGAAAGCCCGCGGGCGAACGATACTGGATCAAAGCGGATACGACATTCGAAGGCTTGAAACAGGTTCTCTACGAACCGAAGGCGCGTCTCTTCATCGGAGACCAGCCCCCGCAGTTAAAACATAATTTTCAGATCATCGAGAGTGTTCGTCTGACAAACGCTCCCGGCTGGTTCGAGGACACTCCCATTCCGCTTAACCGAGATCTTGTTGCGATTATCGGCCCTCGGGGCTCTGGCAAAAGCGCACTTGCCGAAGTCGTTGCTTTTGCCGGTGGTGCGGGTGTTTTTAAGGCATCCAGCGAAGCGAGGACATCCAGCGACATTTCGGATAAGGTGTCTGCAAATAGCAAGACTATGACCGAAACGGCCAACTCCATCGCGCGCACTGGGTCGGCGATCAACTCGTGTGCTGCTGTGGATCGCGAAGATTCACCATCTTTCGCGAAAGCGTCGCGCGCAAGGTCCACACCAGCACTTCACATCGGCGACGCCGCGTCGCGATCTACGGCAAGGGATACAAGACCAGAATTGGTTTTCCATCGAATCCGAAAAAGAATTAGTATCAAAACATTGAGGCCGCGCTCTGCGCGGCCTCGATTTTCAATATGGCGAGATTTAGAGCAGCGTTCTCAAAAGCTTTCACGACTTCATCGCCTGAATTTCTCAGCGATGCTATCGAACGTAGCGAAGACCGGCTCCACGGCGTACCCCGCGATAAATGCCAATGCCGACGTAGACAGCTTGGCCATACTGCCGATCCCTGTTAGCCCGATCACAATCCCGGCAAGACCGCCAAGTGCAAGTCGTACCAGATGTCTAGTTGGCGAGCTTTGAGAAAAGGTAGTATCCCTGATTTCATCTGAAACAAGACGGACTATATAGGCGCATGCACCTAATAGTCCTAAGAGAATCGGCAAAACTGAGTAACTGACGATGCCAGCGACGATCGATTCCACACCCAGATCAGACTCGGTTTCCGCACGGGAGTAGTAATAGCCGCTTACTGCTCGACGTAGTCCTGGGATGTCTTCGGCAGGTTCAAAACCTGGTGCGTATGATCGACCCCTCAACCCAAATGTCACTACGCGCCACATCACATCCCTCTTCTGCAACGCTTGTAACAAAAGACCATCCTGTTGTTGTAGGAGGCTCTGAAGATACGTGATCTTCTCTTGCTGCTTAGGATCAACGAAAAGGAACTTCTTATCTCCAATGACAGCGTAGAATGCATCGATCTCTGAAGCCATCTTTTGCGTCACTTCGTTACCGGACTTGATAGTTGCCTGAACCTCCGTGCTCAGCCTGTCTGCCGTCGAGGCGAAGAAACTGAAGATCACGACTGCTAATAAAAGGAGAATAAGCAGGTAGACGTATCGGCCAGCACTTTGACTCGCGAGCGAGAGCGGTTTCGGCGCCCTCATCCAGAACTTCCACTTCGGCGGAGGGATTACACGTAGGTTGGTGGAAAGCGTCTCTACCGTGACGGGCTTTATCAGGGTGCAAAGAGAATTGAACGCAAGCCAGAAATCCGCTGCAATTTTCTGATCCCACGTATTTGCCTGTTGGGCGTCCAACGCCGTGCAAATGGTCGTGACAGCCGCCTCCGGGAGATCTTTGGCATTCTCTGCGGCAAACCTGAGTACACCCGTGGCTTTAGCCAGAGCTTCCGATTCGTCGGGCATCGGTGCACGTGCCATTCCTTCCTCGAGGGTTCAGTGCTCACGCGAGGCGTGACTTTAAATCTTGCCGTTCGTGTAAATTAAGAATTGGCTCGGTCAGCATGTCAGTGACGCCAGTCACTGACTTTGAAGGCTGTCCGGATTTTAGAACAAGACTCAACATTGCGGTGGAATAAACTGATGCGCGTGGAGATAGATGTTTCATGGCAGCATAATTCGAGGCCGCTTGAGTAAATTGTATTCGCTTGCAGAGAGCACGGCCTCTATTTTCTTGACAACCGCCGCAATGACCGGCGCGAACCTGGATGTTTCTGGCTGCCACGGCTCGTTGGCTGAGGCTATCTCGTCATTCGGTCAGCACTTGGCAAATAGACGTCTGCGAGCGAATCACTTAATACGTCCGCGGACCCGTAGTCGGTGTCTCCTTCGAGGTGGCCAAGACCTCCATCAGTTTGTCGATGATCTGGACGGTGAAGCGTTCGCTGAAGCCTGCCAGGAAGGCGATGGCGTATGGGACCGCTGGCGTCTTTACCGCGACGGGAACACCCCAAATGCGGTTAAGGATCGCGTCGACTGAGCAATAGCCACCGAGGCTTGTCCAGCTTTACTGAACCGTAAGTGTCAGCGTCGTGGTGTGCTGCGCCGAGGCGCCAGCGCCGGTTACGTTAACACTGTAAGTTCCCGCCGGAGTTCCGCCCGTACCCTTACCACCCCCGCCGCCACCAGTGTTGGCTCCACCGCATGAAGCCAGGAAGAAGCAGCCGCCTGCCACAGCACAGGCCAACACGCAGGCCATCATTCTCTTCCGCCTCGGAGCGATCCCCCCCAGCAACAGGCTGGGGATGATAAGCCAGACCGCATACAACGGATTCAGCCGGCGGCCTTGCTCGGAGGACGCCAACGCGCTGCGCGCTGCAGTGGAGATGGTCAGAGTCGTTGAGACCGTATTTGCATTCGGGATGAGCGCTGCGGGGGAAAACAGGCAATTGGTCTGGGTTGGCAACCCGGCGCAGGTTAGTGTAATGGAGTCGGGAAACGAGCCTTGTGGTGTCACCGTAATCGTGAAGCTCGCTGCGCTCCCTGCCGACACAGTTGCGAAGGCCGGGTTTGCAGACATCGCGAAATCAGCTGCATTCACCGTCTCCATAAATACCGCCGACGTGCTGCCCAAGTTGTTGGAATCCCCGACATAGGAGGCGGTGATGGAGTGTTGTCCGACAGCCAGGCTGGAGGTTGTAAGGGAAGCGGCGTCCGTAACGTCGAGCACCACGCTGCCCAGGAAGGTCGAGGTGTCGTAGAAATTCACGATGCCCGTTGGAACGTAAGATCCGTTGGTGACTACGGTCGCGGTGAAGGTAACCGCGGAGTTCACAGCCACAGCATTGGAGCCGGATGAAAGATAGGTAGTTGTGGTTGCCTCGATGGCATTGATGGTCTCGTACAGCACGGCCGAAGTGCTGCCGGAATCATTGGAGTCGCCGCCGTATACCGCAGTAATAGAGTGTTGTCCTGCAGTCAAGCCGGCGACGTTGAGGGTGGCTACGCCAGAGGCATTCAGCGTGCTGGCGCCCAGAAGAGTCGCGCTATCGTAAAAGACGATTGAGCCAGTTGCGGTTTGCGGGCCATTGGTGGTCACCATGGCCGTCAGATTAATGCTGGAGCCAACCATCGCCGGATTAGCGCTCGATGCCAGGGAAGTCGTCGTCGCAGCCGAGTTGATGGTCTCGGTAAGGAAGGACGACGAACTGCCACCGTTGTTGCTATCGCCACCATAGACCGCTCTCATGGAATGTTGTCCCACGGGCAAGGTGGCAGTCGTGTAGGTTGCAATGCCGGAAGCGTTCAAGGTGCCCGTGGTCAGAAGCGTTGCGCCGTCCATGAAATTGACCGTACCGGTCGGGTTCTTGGGACCGTTAGTTGTCACCGTGGCGGTGAAAGTGACCGCAGAACCCGCCGTCGCCGGATTCGCGCTGGAAGTAAAAGCCGTGGCCGTGGCAGCCTGGGCGGAATTGATGGTCTCGGTCAGCACCGTCGAAGTGCTGCCGGCGTTGTTTGCGTCGCCTCCGTAAACAGCGGTAATTGAATGCTGCCCCACCGCCAGGCTCGAGGTCGTATAGGTAGCTACGGCGGAAGCGTTCAAGGTGCCGGTCCCCAGCACCGTCGAACCATCGCTGAAGGTTACGTTGCCTGTCGGCGTCTTGGAGCCACTGGTCGTGACCGTCGCGGTGAAGGTCACGGCGGCGCCGACAATCGCAGGATTCGCACTGGACGCCAGCGTGGTTGTGGTGCTGGAACTGGACGCCGTCACGGTCTCAGTGAGTGCAGCAGAGGTGCTGCGTGCGTTATTGGCATCGCCACCATAAACCACGGTGATCGAGTGCGTTCCCGCAGCCAAGCTGGACGTGGTAAGAGCTCCAACGCTAGAGACCAAGGTGGCGGTTCCCAGGAACGAAGAACCGTCCATAAATGTCGCAATGCCGGTCGGCGCCTTCGAGCCGCTGGGCTTCACCGTCGCAGTGAAGGTAACGGAAGAACCCGACACGACTGGGTTTGCGCTGCTGCTCAGCGTTGAGGTTGTAGATGCGGGAAGCACTGCATACAGGTAGGAACTCATATTGCCCGCAATCGAACTAGCATCGAAGTTGATGCCGGCGAATTGTGCGTCAACGGCATAGGCGTAAGCAGTGTGAATGCCGGGAGACTGTGCCGACATCTGCGCGACGAAACTGGTTCCCGAACCCGATGCTGCCAGCCACTTTGACTGCAAGCTGTCGGCTCCCAAAAACGCTCCTTCGCCAGCAGGAGTGTAAGGACCAAAGGTATCACTGACCGTCAGATTGAAGACCGCCTGGCTGGGAAGAAAGACTTCATTGTTGGGCAGGGTGCCGATAGTAGTGGTCAATGGGCCCGAAGCCACGTTCGCCTCGGTAAGCAACGTCAAATTGTTCGTGGCGCCATTCGCGATATAGATCTTGTTGTGCAGGGCGTCCACACCAAGAGTACCCGCGCCGCCGGCGGAGGATAGCGTCCATGTTCCGTTGGTCGAGCCATCGATTACCGTGACGGTTCCGCCATTGCTGGACACATAGATCTTGTTGGAACCCTCGTTGAAAGCGATGTCTCCCAGGCCCTGAGCTGGCAGCGTGAAGGTGCTGTTGGTGGCGCCATTGATGACGGTGACCGTGCTGGTAACGCCGGTACTAACGTAAATCATGTTCGTCAGAGAATTCACTGCCAACGCAGTTGGGGTTGTCCCGACCGGAACGCTCACTGCCGCATTGGTCACCCCATCGATTACGGTCACATCATTCGTGTTCCAGTTGGCGACGTAGATCTTGTTTGTGACCGGGTTAACTGCAATCTGATTGCTGGGCTCTCCGCGCGAAGAAGTTGTATTGGTCGGAGGAATGATGGTCGTAAAGGTGTTGGTGGCCCCGTCGAGCACGACTACGTTATTGGTGTTCCAGTTGGCGATATAAATTTTGTCGGTGATGGTATTGATCGCGAGGGCCTGCGGAGCTCCCCCAACATCGACGGTGACGAACTGGTTGGTAATTCCGTCAACGACCGAAACGACACCCCCGATGTCGGCGACATAGATCTTATTGGTGATGGGGTTTACGGCGACCGCTTCTGGGCCCATGATGCCTACGGCTGCGCTGGACGTCGAGTTGGTATTGCCGTTGATGATGGTGATCGTGTTGCTGGTGTAGTTGGCAACATAGATCATGTTGGTCATTGGGTTGACCGCGATGGCATCCGGGTTCGTTCCGACGGGAATGTTCGTCGTGGCCAGAGTTAATCCATCCACTACGGTGACGTCGTTGGTCGTCCAATTGGCAGTGTAAGCTTTGTTGGTAACTGGATTGACTGCGACGGCAACCGGAGCGATGTCGGTGGAAGCGGTAGCTGTCGTATTTGTCGCCCCATCCACGACAGTGATGCAGTTCGAGCTACTGTTCACGACATAGAGCTTGTTGGTCACCGGATTGACAGCCATGCCCCCGGAAATAGGCACGCTGACAGCGACGTAGCGGCCGGCATTGGTCGCGCCATTGATGATGCCTACGGCCGTGCTTGTGTATCCACCATAGATCATGTTGGTGACGGTATTGACCGCAACCACAGAGCCGCTGGCGATATCGGGCGTAATCGCGTTAGTTGCACCATCGATGAAGGCGATCGTGGCGTTGTTGCTTGTGACATAGATTCTGTTGGTGACGGGATTAATCACCACCCCTTGGGCACCGGTGGCGATGGTCGTAATGCTGTTGCTGGTGGCATCGAGGATAGTGATCGCCGAGTAGCTGGTGACATAGACCTTGTTGGTAACAGGATTCACCGCAACTGCGCCGGGATTCGTCCCTGTCGTGACAGTGGAGGTGCTGTTCGAGGCGCCGTCAATGGCCGTCATATTGCTACTGCCCCAGTTGGTCACGTAGATTTTGTTGGTGACAAGATTGAGGGCAATGCCCTGTGGTTCTGTGCCGACAGCGACAGTGGTAACGGAGTTGCTTGCCCCATCGATGACGGTCACGTTGTTGCTTCCCCAATTGGCAACGTACACCTTGTTGGTCACGGGGTTGACCACGATTCCATAGGGATTCGTCCCGGTTGCGACCGTGGTGGGGCTGTTGGAGGCCCCGTCAATGACCGTGACATTGTTGCTGCCCCAGTTCGCGATGTAGATCTTGTTGGTTACGGGATTGATGGCAAGGCTCGAAGGGCTGGTTCCGGCAGCGACTGTAGCTGTGGCGTAAGTGAATCCATCGATGACAGTGACGTTGTTGCTGCCCGTATTCGCAACGTAGATCTTGTTGGTGGCGATGTTCACGGCAATGCCATCAGGACTCGTGCCGGTCGGCACGGTTGCCGATTGGTTTTGGGCGAAGGCTGATAAGGAAACCAGAAGGCTTAGAACAGCGAGAGAAGCAAAGGTACGAGTGAACTTGCTCATGCGGTTGGCCAGATAGATTGAATGTTGCAAATATTGATTGTTTCAGTTCACTGGGAGCAGGTGTCTATATGACGGAAGTAATGAGCGCGAACTAAAGTGAATTGAACAGGTGGCTTGTGGGATCTGCCGTAGGACGGGCCTAAACAGTAGGCCCTGTGCCCCTGCAGGTTTCAAGAATAGATATCGACGCGGCGATCGCAGAAAACCGGCCTTGGGATTTGGCGCCGTAGATGCAGCCAACTTTGGCGCACGTCATTGGCTCCGACGTTTCGCGGTTCAGGGAAATGAACTGTACGACACGCGTACGACGCACCTTCGCTGTGCTTTCTAGTGTCCTGTTTCTAACGCTTCGTTACAATGTCTAACTTTGCGAGCGATCGAGCGAGCCGAGGCCGTCCACACGAACGGTTGCGGATTGTGGTTGCGGCGGCGGATATAGTCTTGAATCGCTCGTACCAGTTCGCCGACGCTGCGGAAGGTTCCTCGCCGGGTGCGCTTGTCGGTGATTTCCGCGAAAAAGCGTTCCACCAGGTTCAGCCAGGAAGCCCCCGTCGGGGTGAAGTGGCGGTGATAACGGGGATGCGCCGCAAACCAGGCCTCCACCGCCGGATGGCTGTGGGTGCCGTAGTTGTCCAGGATGAGATGGACGCTCAGCCGGCGGGGTGTGCTGCGCTCGATACGCTCCAGAAAACGCAGAAACTCCCGATGGCGATGGCGTGGCAGGCAGTGCCCCAGCACCTCTCCGCTCAACACATTCAAGGCCGCGAACAAGGTTGTGGTTCCGTGGCGGAGGTAATCGTGGATTTGCCGTTCCGGGATTCCGGGACGCAAGGGCAGAACCGGCTGCGTCCGATCCAACGCTTGAATCTGGCTCTTCTCGTCCACGCTCAGCACCAAAGCTTTCTGCGGAGGGTTCAGGTACAGTCCCACGATGTCGTGCAATTTGTGAAAGAACTGCGGATCGGTGCTGAGCTTGAAACTCTTCACCCGATGTGGCTACAAGCGGTGTGCCCGCCAGACGCGATACACGGTGGCCGGACTCACGCGCTGGGCGCGGGCCAAGCTGCGCACGCTCCAATGGGTCGCTCCTGTGGGCTTCGAGTACAGGGTGGCGTTGACAATCGCTTCCTCTTTCTCCGTCGTCAGCCGTCGCTTGCGTCCGGGGCGTCGGGCATCTTCCAGCAACCCCTCCACCCCGGCCTGCTCATAACGGCGACGCCAGCGCAACACCGTCGGCCGACTGGTGCGCAGTTCCCGTGCCACCCGGTGATTGGCGACTCCCTCGGCCGAACGCAACACAATGCGGAGGCGAAGTACGATCTTCTGCGGCGTACTTCCTGCCCGCACAAAACTTTCCAGCAGTTCCCGCTCCTTCTTGCTGAGACCCAGAGGTTGGGCAGCTTCCCACATGCTGTCCACTATACTGCGAATCTTGCCGATTGTAACGTTATTTATGAAACACTACACTAGCTCATTCATCCTTAATTTAAGCAATTGTCCCGGCGCCCAGTATTTATTCGCGCCATAGGCATAGAAGTGCACCGCTCCTTCACCGGGTTGCTGACCGGTAGCATGATCAGTCGCATGGTGCAGCGCGAGCCCGACAACGTCCGTGAGGTCATCCAGCACGAACTGCTGAAGATTTGCATCGGACTCGCCGGGAAACGCGAGCCGGAGAGACGCCAGGGCTTTTTTGGTGAGTTGAAGATAATAGGTGGGGATTTCCGCCCAGGCTTCGGTACGCTTGTCCTGAAGGCGATCGATTTCTTCTAGCAGGACAATGGTATTGCTCGGTCGTTTTCCGGGGTCCTCTGAAAGGCATCTGCGAATAATGGCGGCGATTTCGTCAACAACATCGAGTTCTTCCAAACCACAGCGGACATCCTCATACGATTTCAGTTCCACATCGGTGAGGCACTGTCATCAAAATACTCGCTGATTCCGGAGCCATTGAGCACACTACTTGCGCACTATTGGAGCGTTCACAACCATCTTCAGGGGTTTAACGACTGATGGGCCGTAAGTCGAGACCATCCAGCCGGACACGATGTAGCGTCACTTGACCGTGGCGGCGACCGCGAGAATCTGCTTGTCGATGGAGGCGCGCTGATCCTTT
>Ga0209580_10000205_pt1 | contig 38070 bp, 33 predicted proteins | sample Coa_R1_5_FD_187153 | JGI IMG/M metagenome (GOLD analysis project Ga0209580, IMG submission 187153) | Surface soil microbial communities from Centralia Pennsylvania, which are recovering from an underground coalmine fire - Coalmine... | ecosystem: Environmental > Terrestrial > Soil >... | reverse complement strand
GGACGCTCGTAATCGACGGCGACCTGCGCCGGCCGCGCGTGCACGCCGTGTTTCGCCGGCCCCAGGAACCCGGCCTGTCCAATGTCCTCGTCGGCACGGCTCGGATGTCGGACGCCGTTCGCATGACGCACGTGCCGAACCTGTACGTCCTCTCGAGCGGCCACATTCCACCGAACCCTGCGGAACTCCTGGGCTCGACCAAGTACCTCGAGACGCTCGACGAGCTGCGGCAGCAGTTCGACTGGATCATCATCGATGCTCCGCCGGTCATGGCCGTCACGGACGCTGCGATTCTCTCGAACAGCGCCACCGGAGTCGTCTTCGTGGTTGGCGCCGAGATGACGTCGAGGCGAAATGCGGCCGCGGCAGTCGAACACCTGCAGGCCGCCCGAGCCAAGTTCATCGGCGCGGTGCTCAATCGCGTGGATCTGCGGCGGCACTCGTACTACTACTCGCCCTACTACCGCAAGGACTACACCCAGGCCTACCACAAGGCGCACGCCACGGCGCGCGCGGGCTCCCGAGATCGTGCCAGTGTCGACTGAACTCACCGGCGCGTTGCCGGTGTACCGGCTGCGTCCGTCGCGGCGATGGGTCTCGCTCGGTCTCGGCGAGCTCTGGGATTACCGCGAACTGCTGTACTTTCTCGTCTGGCGCGAGATCAAGGTGCGCTACAAGCAAACGGCGCTGGGCGTCGCGTGGGCCGTGATCCAGCCGGTCTTCACGATGATCGTGTTCAGCCTCATTTTCGGCCGCCTGGCGCATCTGCCGTCGGACGGGGCGCCCTATCCCGTGTTCACCTTCGCCGCCCTGCTGCCGTGGCAGCTCTTCAGCTACGCGCTGACCGAGTCGAGCAACAGCGTTGTGACGAATCAGCGCGTCATCACCAAGGTGTACTTCCCGCGGTTGATTCTGCCTTTGGCCTCGGTCTGCGTCGGGCTTGCGGACTTTCTGATCTCCTTTGCGGTGCTGATGGCGATGATGGCGTACTTCGGCATCCGACCCACCGAGGCGGCGTGGACGCTCCCGCTGTGGGTGCTGCTCACGGTGCTGACGGCCCTGTCGGTGGGACTCTGGCTCTCGGCCTTGAACGTGCGCTACCGCGACATCAAGTATGCCGTGCCGTTCCTGACCAACATTTGGATGTACGCAACCCCGGTGGCGTATTCGCTCTCGATCATCCCGCCGGCCTGGCGCCGGCTGTACGCCCTCAACCCGATGGTGGGTGTCGTGCAGGCCTTCCGGTGGGCGCTCCTCGGTCAGTCGCGCTCGCCGGGATCCGCGGTCGCCATCTCAGCGGCAGCGGTGCTCGTGCTCCTCATGAGCGGGCTCGTGTACTTCCGGCGAACGGAGCAGACGTTCGCGGACGTCGTGTAGGACATGGCCCTCGCGATTCGCGCCGAAGGACTGGGCAAGCGCTTCCGGGTGGGACCGAGCGTGCCGTATGGCTCGCTCCGTGAGAGCCTGACGGCGGCCTTCACCTCGCCTGGCCGGTTGTTCGCACGCGCGGCGCGGGGCGGCTCGACCCGGGACGACCGCATCTGGGCGCTCTTCGACCTCTCGTTCGAGGTGTCCCACGGGGAAGTCGTCGGCCTCGTCGGACGCAATGGATCGGGCAAGAGCACGCTCCTCAAGATCCTCTCGCGAATTACGGAGCCGACAGCGGGGTGGGCGGAGGTCCACGGACGGATCGGCTCGTTGCTCGAGGTGGGCACGGGGTTTCATCCCGAGCTGACCGGACGCGAGAACGTGTTCGTCAACGGCGCCATTCTCGGGATGCGCCGGGCGGAGATCGTCCGTCGGTTCGACGAGATCGTCGCCTTCGCCGAGGTCCAGAGGTTCATCGACACGCCCGTGAAGCACTACTCGAGCGGGATGCAGATGCGACTCGCGTTCGCCGTCGCGGCCCATCTCGAACCGGAGATCCTCCTGGTCGACGAGGTCCTTGCGGTCGGCGACGTCGCCTTTCAGCGCAAGTGCCTCGGCAAAATGGACGACGTGAGCCGGAAGGGGCGCACGGTGCTGTTCGTCTCGCACCAGATGAATCAGATTCGTCGGCTGTGCGGCCGAACTATCTGGTTGGAGGGCGGGCGCGTCGTCCGGATTGGTCCGACGGCGGAGGTCGCGAGTGCCTACGAAGCGAGCTTCATGGACACGGCGATGGCCGCTGAGCAGGTCGGCCATTCACCGGGGGCCGCGTTCCTGACCTGGACGCTCGGCGACGGCGCTGGGCCGTGCCATGCCCTCGACACGTTCGGCCGGGTGACCGCGCGGTTCACCCTGCGGGTCGATCGGGCCATTCACGGCGGCCGCCACGGCATCGCGCTCTACGACGCCGAGGGGCGCGTCATGTGGGGTTCGCAAATCGACGACGTCCACCTCGAGCCAGGCCTGCACGAAGTCGTCTATCACATCGACTCGCTGCCGCTGAAGCCCGGCCCGTACCGATGGCACGTGAGCATCTTCGGCCCCGATCGATTCATCAACAACCTGGACTGCGTGCCCGAGATGAGCGTCATCACCACACCCCTCGGGCACCGGCGCGATGAGTATGCGGGCCTGCTCAATTTGCCGCACACCGTGTTGATTCGCCGGGCGGCCGCCACGAATCCTGGCGCGGACGATCGCCCTGCGGCCGCCGAACCCGCCGCTCCGGCCGCCGCGCTGCAGTAGGCGTCGGATGGCGTCGTCGATGTCTTCAGACCTCTCCCCCCTCGTGCTCTACGGGGCCGGCGGCCACGCACGCGTGGTCGCCGACATCGTGCGGCTCTCGGGGCAGTACGCGGTCTTCGGCCTCCTCGACGACGTCAATCGAGATCGGCACGGCCTGCTGTTCGAGCACGCGTCGATCCTTGGCGGCCTCGACCAGTTGGACGCCCTGCGGGCCCAAGGCCTCCGAGACCTCTTCATCGCGATTGGGGACTGCGGCGAGCGGCTGCGGCTCGCGGAGGCGGCCAGCCGCGCAGGGTTCGCCTTCCCCACGCTCGTCCATCCCCAGGCGGTCGTCGCGGCGAGTGCGACGCTCGGCGAGGGCACGGTGGTCATCGCGGGCGGGATCGTGAATCCGGGCGCGCGCGTCGGCGCCCAGGTCATCGTCAACACCGCGGCCAGCGTGGACCACGACTGCGTGGTGGCCGATGGCGCGCACATCGCGTGCGGCGCGCGGCTGGCCGGCGCCGTACACGTGGGCCGGGGCGCCTGGATCGGACTCGGCGCGATGATTCGTGAGCACGTCCGCGTCGGGGCCTTTTCCGTCGTCGGCGCCGGCGCCGTGGTGCTCGACGACGTGCCCGATGGCGTCGTGGTCTATGGTTGTCCCGCGAAAGTGATTCGCCATGTCCGAGACCCTCAGTCGGCCGGTCACTGATCTCGCGATCTTCGGGGGCGCGCCCGCGTTCCCGGAGCCGATTCACGTCGGCCGTCCGAACCTCGGTGACCGCGCGCGACTGCTCGAGCGAGTGAACGACGTCCTGGATCGCCGCTGGCTCACGAACAACGGGCGGTACGTGCAGGAGTTCGAGGAGGTCATTGCCTCGGCGGCCGGCGTCAAGCACTGCATCGCCACCTGCAACGGCGAGATCGCGCTCGAGATCGCGATCCGCGCGCTCGGCCTCAAGGGCGAGGTCATCGTCCCGTCGTTCACGTTCGTCGCGACCGCCCATTCGTTACAGTGGCAGGAGATCACGCCCGTCTTCGCCGACATCGATCCCGACACGCACCTGATTGATCCGGCGAGCATCGAACGCCTGATCACACCCCGGACCACGGGGATCATCGGGGTGCACCTGTGGGGCCAGATCTGCGACGTCGGCGCCCTTGAAGACATCGCCGAGCGCCATCACCTCCAGCTGCTGTTCGATGCAGCGCACGCCCTCGGCTGCGGCGACGGCGAGCGGATGGCCGGCGGATTCGGTGCGGCCGAGGTCTTCAGCTTTCACGCGACGAAGGTCGTCAACTCCCTGGAGGGCGGCGCGGTCGTCACGAACAGCGACGCGCTCTCCACGAAGATCCGGCTGATGAAGAACTTCGGCTTTCTCGGGTTCGACCACGTCGGCTACGTCGGCACGAACGGCAAGATGAACGAGTTCAGCGCGGCGATGGGCCTCACGTCGATGGAGTCGATGGGGGCCTTCGTGGACCACAACCGTCAGAATCACGCCCGCTACCGGCGTGACCTCGGCGGGCTCGCGGGCGTGACGGTCTTGGGGTTTCCCGACGGCGTCCCGCAGAACTTTCAGTACGTCGTGGCCGAGGTCGACGGTTCGTGCGGGATCTCCCGCGACGAACTGCTCGACGTGCTGTGGGCGGACAACATCCTCGCCCGTCGGTACTTCTATCCCGGCTGCCATCGCATGCAGCCTTATCGCTCGTACTTCCCGAATGCCGGCCTTCTCCTGCCGCACACGGAGCGCGTGTCCGCCCGAATTCTCGTCCTGCCGACGGGCGAGACGCTCGCGCCGGACGACGTCAGCCGAGTGTGCGACGTCCTGCGCTGTGCGATCGAGCACGGCCCCGAGGTGTCGGCGCGACTCAACGCGTCGAGCTTGAGACGACACCGGGATGTCTTCGCTCGCTGAGTCCGCCCGCGTCAGCGTCTTCGTTCAGGCGTACAACACTGCCCGTTACGTCGGCGAGTGCCTTGAAAGCATTCTTCGCCAGGAGTCGACGTACGTCCGCGAAGTGTTCGTCATCGACGATGCGTCGACGGACGGGACGAGCGAGGAAGTCGCGCGGTTCGAGCGGGCAGGCGTGCGGCTGGTCCGCCACGCGCGCAATCTCGGGGCCACGGCGACCGCCAACGAAGGCTACGCCGCGGCGTCGGGCGAGTTCGTCATCCGTCTCGATTCGGATGATCGCCTTCGGCCGGGGTTCTTCGCGGCCCTCGTGCCGGCCCTGATCGAGACTCCGACGGCCGGTCTGGCCTATAGCGACATCGCCGTCATCGACGATCGCGGCCACGTGAGCGCGGAGCGGGTCCTCGGACGCGAATCCGGCTCGTCGGTCAAAGACGAGTTCTTCGCGTTGCTGGTTGAAAACTACATGCCGGCGCCAACGACCGTGGTTCGGCGGACGGCCCTCGCGCCGCTGCTGCCGATTCCTTCCACGCTGTCGTTCGTGGACTGGTACATCACCACGGGTATTGCCGAGCGTTGGGCGTGCGCGTACGTCGACGCGGTGCTGGCCGACTATCGGGTGTGCCCGGGAAGCCTGCACCACACCATGGTGCGCGACCGGAGCGGCGAGGCAAGCAGCCTCGACGTGCTCGATCGGCTGTACGCCGATGGCCAGCGCACGACGGAGAAGCGGCGCTGGCGCCGGAGGGTGTACGGCAGCCACTACCTGACGTATGCCGACAAGTATTTCGGGTCTCGAATGAACAGCGACGCCAGGCGGTGCTACTGGCAGGCGGTGCGCTATGAGCCCTGGCGCCTGCTCAACTTCGGCGTGGCGCGCCGGATGGCCGCGACCGTAATCGGCCGTCGCGCCTACGATGCGCTCAAGGCGCCGTGGACCGCGCGGGGCGAGGCGCCGGATTCTCGATGAAATCGTTGCACGTCGTCTACTCGTTCCGACCGGACGAGATCGCCGGCACGGAGGTCTACGTCGAGGGTCTGTGTCGAGCGTTGATCGAGGCTGGCGACGAGGCTGTCGTCGCGGCGCCCGGCGCGCGGGAGACCGGAGACGTGGACGGGTTGCGGGTGCGTCGCTTCGCCTTCCAACATGCGCCGGCGGAGTTGGCCGTGCTCTACGGCCGGCCGGACCCCGTGGCGGTGGCCGCGTTCGACCGGCTGCTCGAGGAGGAGCGGCCTGACGTGATCCACCAGCATGCGGTCAGCCCGGCCTGCTCGGTTGAACTCATGGCACGCGCCAAGGCCCGGGGCCGTCCCGTGGTCTTCACGTATCACACGCCGGGCGCGTCCTGTCAGCGGGGCACACTGATGCGCTGGGGCAGGGACGTCTGCGACGGTCGTCTTCAAACGGCGCCGTGTGCGGCGTGCGCGCTCTCGGTGCGCCTTGGGCAGCCGCTTGCGCGTGCCCTGTCGTACGTTCCCCCGAGCGTCGGCCGGGCCCTCGAGCGCCGCGGTCTCTCAGGCGGGCCCTGGACGGCGTTGCGCACGTCGAGCCTCGTGCGGGAGCGCACGCGAGAGGCGGAACGCCTGTTTCAGATTGCCGATCGGTACGTGGCGCTCACGCCCTGGGTGCGGACGCTCCTGCTCGTAAACGGCGTGCCGGAGGAGCGAATTGTCGACGTGAGACACGGCGTTGACGTGCAGGCCGGCCGTGAGGTCGACTCTCGTCCGCCGGACGGGCGGCGCGCCCTGCGAATCGCGCATCTGGGACGGCTCGACCCGGCGAAAGGCACGGACATCCTCATTCGAGCCGTCCGAGGGGTCGACTCTCGCGAGCTATCACTCGACATCTTCGGTATCCGACAGGGCCCGAGCGATAGGGCCCACGGCGCCGCCCTCGAGATGCTGGCGGCCGGTGACGAGCGAATCCAGTTTCGGCCGGCGCTCGCCAGGGGCGAGCTCGTGGCGTCGCTTGGCCAGTACGACCTCGTGGCCGTGCCGTCACAGGGGCTCGAGACCGGTCCGCTCGTCGTGCTCGAGGCATTTGCCGCCGGTGTGCCGGTCATCGGCAGCGCCCTTGGCGGCATCGCGGATCGGGTCATCGACGGCGTCAACGGCATCCTCGTTCGACCACACACCTCGGTCTCCGCGTGGCGCCAGGCGATCGAGGGCTGCCTCTCGGACCGCCAGCGCGCGGAGGTCCTGCGACACGGCATCGCGCGGCCTCGGACGCTCCGCGACGTGGCGCGGGAGATGCGGGCCGTCTACGCCGGCCTGGTACCGGCTGCGGCCTCGGCCCTGCCGGCGGCGCGACTGGCATGACCGGGCGCTCCCAGCGTATGGGGCGGGTGCTTTACGTCCAGTACACCAATCCAGGCGCCTACCCGCCGATCGATCACAGCGCGCACCTGTTGGTTGCCGCCGGGTTCGACGTCTTGCTGCTCGGGACGGACGTCCTTGGCGACGTGCTGACGGTGAAGTCGCATCCGGGGATCCGCGTCAAGCTCCGTCCCTTCCGGGCTGCTGGCGCCGGGCAGAAGTGGCATTACGGGATCTTCCTGCTGTGGTCGCTCGCCGAGGCGGTCCGCTGGCGGCCGGATTGGATCTACGCGTCGGACCCGCTGTCGTCGCCCATCGCGCTGGTGCTGAAACTGCTGCTGGGTGCCCGGGTCGTCTATCACGAGCATGACGCCCCGTCCGCGTCGACCTCGGCCTTCATGCGCCTGGTCCTCGCGGCGAGACGACGGCTGGCGCGCCGAGCAGCCGTGTGCGTTCTGCCGAGTCGTCTCCGCGCGGACGCCTTCGGCCGGGAGACCGGGCGCACGGACGCCGTGGTTGTCTGGAACTGTCCGGTTCGCGACGAGGTCGCCCCCCCACGACCGGCCGACGCTGGAGGCCACCTGCGCGTGCTCTATGCCGGTTCGATCGTGCCGAGCCGACTGCCAGCGACGGTGGTGCGCGCCCTGGCGCTCGTTCCCGCGGAGGTGAACCTGACGGTTGTCGGCTATGAGACCGCCGGTCACCCCGGCTACTTTGCGAGCCTACAGGAAACGGCGCGAGAGGTCGGTGTGGCCGACCGGTTCGTCGGCCTCGGCCCCCGTTCGCGCGAAGAGCTGATGCGCACGTGCGCGGATTACGACGTCGGTATCGCCCTCTTCCCGCTGACGACGGACGACCCCAATGAGAACGCGATGGTCGGCGCGTCGAACAAGGTGTTCGACTATCTGGCGGGCGGACTCGCCGTGCTCGTGGCGAATCGGCCGGAATGGCGACGGGCGGTGGTCGAGGCGGGTTACGGTCTCGAATGCGATCCCGGGTCGGCCGACAGCATTGCAGCCGCCCTCGCCTGGTGGCTCGCCCATCGCGCGGAACGATCGGCGATGGGTGAGCGGGGCAGGCAGCGGATTCTCGACGACTGGAACTACGAACGAGCGTTCCGGCCGGTCATGGATTGCATACGGGGCCCGGTGACCGGCCGCGGCGCACCCGGGTATTCAACGGCGGCGACTCCATGACGGCTGTCTTCGAGGAGCGTCGCTTGCCAGGAGGCCGGACGCCGTTCTTCTCGGTCTGCATTCCGCAGTTCAATCGCACGTCGTTCTTGTTGTGTGTCTTGCGATCGCTCGAGGACCAGGACACGCGGGATTTCGAAGTGTGCGTCTCAGATGACCGCTCGACGGACGAGCGATGGGCCGAAGTACTCGAGTTCCTCCGGCACTCGACGATGGCCTTTGCCTACAGTCGTGCTGAGCGGAACGTGGGGTACGACGGCAACCTGCGTCAGGCGATGGCGCTCGGGACCGGTCGCTACCTGTTTCTGCTGGGCAACGACGACGTCCTGAAGGACGGGCAGGTGCTGTCGACCCTACGGGCGGAGATGGAGCGCGCCGGCGATCCTGCCGTGGTGTTCACCAACTTCGAAGAGTACTCGACCGGCGCACCCGAGCGGCGGGTTCGGCGGACGGGCGTCATCGGATCCGGACCCGACGTCGCCGCGGCGTCATTCCGCAAGTTCAGTTTCGTGAGCGGCGTCGTCCTGGCAGCTGCGCCGACGCGCCGTCTCTCGACCGCGACATGGGACGGGAGCGAGATGTATCAGATGTACATCGGCAGCCGGATGATTGCAGAGGGCGGGCGCGTCCTCGATGCCGATCTCATCGCCATTCGAAAAGACGTGCGGCTGCCTGGGGAGCAGGTGGACAGCTATGCGCGCCGGCCCCGCGCCGTATTGCGGACGATTCCCGAACAGCGGCTGCCGTTCGATCGCCTGGGCCGGTTGGTGTTCGACGCGATCGCGCCCGCACCCCAGCGGGTGCCGACGCCACTGGCGTGCCGGGTCGTCGTGCAATACCTCGGGTTTCAATACCTCTACTGGCTCCTCGAGTACCGACGAGTGCAATCGTGGCGCTTTGCCGCTGGCGTCGGTCGTGCGATGCGGCCGGCACGATCGCTCGTCGGTGTTCACCTCTCTTGGGCGGCGCGGATGTGCGCCGCCGGCGTGTACGCCGGCGCCACGCTCGTCGGTTTGACCCTGCCGCTCGCGGTCTTCGGTCCCCTGCGCGAGCCGGCCACGCGCTTCGCCCGGCGAATCAGCGACCTGGGCACCTCGACGTCACGGTCGTGACGGGGCAGACGAACGCCGGAGGCGCCGACCGCGAAGGCCTCGTCATCGTCGGCAACGACGGCGGCACGAACGTCGGAGCGAGCCTGCTCAGAGCGGCGCGAAGATGCGGTCTTGCCGCCGTGCTGGTCGACGCGCGGCGGGCGTTCGCGGCACCGAGGATCGTGGGGCGGGTGAACTGGTGGCTTCGCGGCCGCCGGCCGACGAGGCTCGCGGCGTTCGGGCGCGAGGTCGCCGAGGCGTGCCGCACGCACCGGCCGCGGTGGCTGTTGACGACGGGTCTTGCTCCGGTCGACCGCGGGGCGCTCGATGCGGTGACGGCCGTTGGCGTCGAAACAATCAACTACCTCACCGACGATCCGTGGAATCCGGCCTTTCGAAGCGAGTGGTTCCTGGAGGCGCTCGGCGGCTATCGCCGCGTGGCCACGGTGCGGCGCAGCAACATTGGCGACCTGAAGGCGGCGACGCGCGCCGACATCGAGTACGTGCCGTTTGGCTTCGATCAGGAAATCTTCTACCCACGGCCTGCAGACTGGCCCCTGGATCCTGGCAGCCCTGCCGGTGTGTTCTTCGCCGGTGGCGCCGATCGCGATCGGGTGCCGTACATCCAGGCACTAATGGCCGCTGGCATCGAGATCGCCCTCTACGGGGATCACTGGGACCGTCACCCGGAGACGCGCGCCGCGGCTCGGGGGTATCTGGAGCCCGATGCGCTCCGCGAGCACATCTGGAATGCGGCCGTCTGCCTGTGCCTCGTGCGACGAGCGAACCGCGACGGACACTCGATGCGTACGTTCGAGGTGCCGGCGGCTGGCGGCTGCATGTGTGTCGAGGATACTGACGAACACCGCGACATCTTTGGCGAAGACGGTGTGGCGGTCCGGTACTTCACGGGTCCCGACGATGAAGTCGCCATCACGAAAGAGTTGCTGGCCTGCCCTGAGCGCCGTCAAGCGCTCGCCGCGGCGTCCCATCGCCGGGTGTGGGACAGCGCGTGCACGTACGACCATCGCCTGCGCCAGATTCTGAGGCTCGCCACGCCGTGAGAATCGCGCTCGTCGTCCATGGCCGTTTTCATGGCTTCGACCTGGCCAAAGCCCTCATCGACCGAGGGCACGAGGTCAGCGTCCTGACGAACTATCCGGCAATGGTCGCGCCGCGATTCGGCTTGCCCAAGGACTCGGTCAGGAGCTTCGTCTGGCACGGCGTCCTCGACCGCGCCGCGATGGCGGCTGCCGGGCGGTTGCCCCGCGTCTATTCCGAGCAGCGGTTGCACGAACTCTTCGGCCGATGGGCGGCCAAGGAGCTTTGTCGGCGCCCGTTCGATGTCGTGCACTCGTGGAGCGGCGTGTCGCTCGAGCTCCTCTCGACCCCTGACCTGGCGGCTACTCCGGTGCTCCTCATGCGGGGCTCGGCGCACATCCGCGCGCAGGATCGCCTCCTCGGCGACGAGGAGGGGCGTGCGGGCGTGCCGCTCGACCGCCCCAGCGAGTGGATGATTGGGCGGGAGGAGAGCGAGTACGCCCGCGCCGATCGCATCGTGGTCCTGTCGACTTTTGCGCGGCGCACGTTCGTCGAGGAGGGGTGCGATCCGGCCAGGGTCTCGGTGCTGCCGCTCGGCGTGGACGTCGAGGCGTTTCGGGCGACGCCCGCGGCCTCGGACGCGAGGGCGGTGCGCATGCTGGGCCGCGGCGTGCTGCGCGTCCTGTATGTCGGGGCCCTGTCGTTTCAAAAAGGCCTACTCGATCTCCTTCGCGCGGCAGAACTTCTTCGCGGCGATCCGGTGGAGGTCACACTGGTTGGACCGCGCATGGCGGAGAGCGAGGCGCTCCTCGCGATGGCCGGCGGGAACGTGCGGGTCTTGCCCAAGCGGCCGCAGGCGGAGCTGCCCGACGCGTACGCGGCCGCGGACCTGTTCGTCTTCCCGACGATTCAGGATGGCTTTGGCATGGTCTTGACACAGGCGAAGGCCGCCGGACTCCCGATCATCACGACCGACAACTGCGCGGGGTCGGACCTGGTGACGGACGGTCAGGATGGATGGATCGTGCCGATTCGCGATCCCCAGGCTCTGGCCGATCGGCTGCGCTGGTGCACCACGCACCGGCCCGCGGTGGCCCGCATGGCGCGCGCGGTTGAGACTGAATATCAGCCACGGGGCTGGAACGGCGTCGCCCGGGACTTTGAAGCGATCGCGGCCGAGGCGATAGAAGCCCCGCGTTGCCGGGTGGCGGGGCATGGAGGCGCCCCCGGCGCATCGCGCGCGGAGACGCACATCAATGGGCGCTGACGCGGACCTCGGAACCTGCGTTCTCGTCTGGGGCCTCGCCGCGCTCTACCTTCTCGTCCGGTGTTGGCGCGACGGCGGCGGCGTTGGACTCCTCCTGACGTACGTCTTGAGTTTCGGCGTCATGCACTGGTTTCCTTCGACCCTGCACCTGCTGCCGTGGTTCAACACGCGAGGGACCAGTCTGGTGGCCGAGGGCATGCGCCAGAGCGCCCTCGCCATGGTGTACCTGTGCGCCGGCGCTGAAGTCATGTTCTGGATTTGGAAGCGGCGAGCGAATGCCCGCTCCACTTCGGCGTGGCCGGACGAGCTGTCTCGTGGGTCGCTGGCGCTCGATGACTACAGCGTGGCCTACGTGCTCGCGGTCGGCTTCGTGCTCTACGCCGTGCTCTCGCGCCTGATCGGCTCGATCCCGGGCTTGCAGGCGGTCGTGGCCACCGGGTCGGCTGTTCTGGTCGTAGGCCTCGCGCTGGAGGTCTGGAACGCGCGCACGACTGGCAGCCGCGTGCGCCTCGTGGCGTGGCTCGCCGCGCCCTTGCTGTTGCCGCTCGTGACCGTGATCACGCAGGGCTTCCTGGGGTATGGCTTCGCCGCCATGTTGACGGTCTACGCGTTCTCCGCGAACTTCCTTCGCCCGCGCTGGAAAGTGCTCGTCGCGGCCTCGCTCCTGGCGTACGTCGGGCTCTCCGTCTACATCACCTACATGCGGGATCGCAGCGACATCCGGCGAATGGTCTGGGGAGGCAGCGCGTTCACCGATCGCGCCAGCCAGTTGGTCGACACGTTCGCCGGAATGGAGTGGTTCGACTATCGGAATCAGGCCCATCTCGATCGTGTGGACAGCCGCCTGAATCAGAACTTCCTCGTCGGAGCCGCGGTATCGCGGCTCGACCGGGGCCTGGTCCCGTTCGCCGGTGGTGCGACACTCAAGGATGCCGCATTCAGCCTCGTGCCGCGCGTCCTGTGGCCGAACAAGCCCGTCGTGGGCGGGAGCGGCGACCTGGCTTCGACGTACACCGGCATGCGCTTCGCGGACGGCACGAGCGTCGGCGTCGGCCAGGTGCTCGAGTGCTACATCAACTTCGGCCGCACCGGCATCGCGATCGGCTTCTTCCTGATCGGCATGATTCTCGCGGCCGCCGATCAGTCGGCGCTTCGTGCGCTCGAGCGGGGGGACGTGTTTGGCTTCACGATTCGCTACCTACCGGCGCTCGGTCTGATGCAGGTCGGCGGATCGTTTGCGGAAGTGGTGTCCACAGCGGGCGCGGGCCTCCTCGTCGCGGTGCTCATGCGCGCGGTTGCGGTGCGCGTCCTCCCCGTTCGCCCACACAGCCTCGGCGCATCAGCCGTCCTGATTCCGCCGGCGGAGTATCCGTGAGGTCCCGACCGGCGATCGGCGCGATTACGCTCAATCGTCGGGGCGGCGGCGTGGCCGCCGTCTCGCGCTTACTGCATCAGGTGGTCTCGGAGGGGTGGGGTGGGGACTGCCGCGCGGTGACGCTCGTCGACGCCGCCGCTCGCTCGCTCGAGACCGGCCTGCGGCAGCGCGTCAGCTTTGGCGCCCGCCTCACCTGGCTGCAGGCGAGCGGTCGCTGCGACTGGATGATGTGCACGCACCTCTCGGTCGCCCGAGCGCAAGAGCTCATCCCATCGCCCCTTCGCCGGCCGTATGCCGTGTTCCTGCACGGCATCGAAGCCTGGCGGCCCCTGACGGCGTCGCAACGGAGCGCTTTGCGCGGCGCCACGGTTCTGCTGGCGAACTCGGCCTATACCTCTGCCCGCGTTGTCGCAGCCCACGCCTGGGTCCGACCGCCGGCGATCTGTCCACTGACCCTGCCGCCCGCCGAGGCCGACGCGGATTCAACGCACGTCGCGCCGCGGCACATGTGGGGGCCGCACGCGGTCTTGCTCGTCGGTCGGCTCGCGGCGGCGGAGCAGTACAAGGGGCACGATCAGTTGATCGACGCCTGGCCTGCCGTCCTGGCCGAGATTCCGGACGCGCGGCTGGTGTTTGTGGGCGATGGCGACGACCTGCCGCGCCTGCGGGCGAAGGCGCAGGCGCTCGGCGTCGGGTCGTCGCTCGTGACGACGGGGTTCCTGGACGATCGCGTCATCCGGCTCGCGTATCGCGACGCCGCGGTGTTCGCGATGCCCAGCCGGAACGAGGGATTCGGGATCGTGTATCTCGAAGCGATGGCTGCCGGGCTGCCGTGCATCGGATCGACTGACGATGCCGCGGCCGAGATCATCGAGGACGGGAAGAGCGGATTCCTGGTCGAGCAGCACAACCCGATGGCGCTCGCCCAGCGTCTGGTCGCCCTCCTGAAGGATCCAGCGCGGCGTCGCGAGATGGGCGGCCGCGGACGCGTCCTCCTGGACCAGCGCTTTTCGTACTCGCAGTTCCGCGACCGGGTCGTCGCGGCGCTCTCGGCCGCGTTCGACGTTCGCGAACGAGCCGCGGGCCGAGTCGAGCCGAGACTGACGTCATGACGTCGGCGCCCCGGTCCGACGCCGCGCCTGCGTGGCTGGGGGAACGGCCCCTTCGTGTGCTCCATGTCATCCCGGCCGTCGCCCCCCGATACGGCGGGCCGAGTGCGGCCGTCGTCGGCATGTGCCGGGCGCTCGGGGCGGCCGGCGCGGACACGCTCATCGCGACGACGGATGCGGATGGGCGCAGCCGGCTGGCCGTTCAGCTGGGCTCTTCCACGACCTTCGACGGCGTGCCGGTGATCTTCTTCCGCCGGCAGGCCAGCGAGGGCCTCAAGTGGTCAGCGCCCCTCGGGGGATGGCTGAGGCGCCATGTGGCTGCATTCGACCTCGTGCACGTCCACGCCGTGTTCTCCTACGCGTCGATCGCGGCGGGCCGCGCCTGTCGAGCCGATCACGTGCCGTACGTCGTGCGGCCGCTCGGGACGCTCGACCCGTGGAGCGTTGGCCGGAAAGCCCTTCGGAAGCGCCTCCTCCTTCGCCTGGGTGCTCGAGACTTGCTGTCGGGTGCGGCCCGAATGCACTACACCACGGCCGAGGAAGGCCGACTGGCAGAGTCCGCCGTTGGGCCGTTGCCGCCCGGAGCGGTCGTGCCCGTGGGGGTCGACGACATCTACTTCGCGCCAAAGGGGCCGCCGGCGCCTGGCGGGCCCTATCTCCTGGCGCTCTCTCGCCTCGACGCGAAGAAGCGATTGGAATGGATCGTCAGTGCGTGGCATGCGATTGCCGGCGCGGGGCGCCTGGGTGCGTGGCGATTGGTTATCGCCGGCGATGGCGACGGCGCGTACGTCGCACGACTCCGCGACCTGGCCCACCGTGGGCCGGCGCGCGACCGCATCGTGTTCGAGGGGTGGGTCGCGGGAGACGCGAAGGCCGCGCTCATTCGTGGCGCGTCGCTGTTCGTGCTGCCCTCCCACCAGGAGAACCTTGGCGTGGCGATGCTCGAGGCGCTCGCGAGCGGCGTGCCGGCCCTCATGACGCCCGGTATCAACCTGGGCGGTGAGATTGCCGCCGCCGGCGCGGGCTGGCAGGTCGACGACAGCGAAGCTGCCGTCGCGGCGGGGCTCGAGGCGGCCCTCCTCGACGACGCCGACCGAGCCGCGCGTGGCCGTCGGGCGGCCGCGTTCGCCGACCGCTTTCGCTGGCCGCTCATCGTCGCGGGACTCATGGATCTCTATCGCCGCGTCACGACGGTGCCGGCCGACCTGGCCGACACGCGTTCGGGCCGACCGTTGGTCGCCGACCGGGGCCGGCCGGCGGGGATCTGACGATGTGTGGCATTGCAGGCGCGTTCTTCTGGCGAGACACGACCGAGGCCCGGCGCGCGCACGCGATCGTGTCGGCCATGACCGAGGCGGAGCGTCATCGCGGACCGGACGGATCCGGGGTCGTGGTCTCAGAAGGGGGCGGCGTGAGATGCGCGCTCGGCCATCGACGCCTGGCGATCATCGACCTGTCCGATCGGGCCGCACAACCGATGAAGAGCGCATCGGCGCCGATTTGGATCACCTTCAACGGCGAGATCTATAACTTCCGCCAGATGCGACGCGATCTCGAGGCCTCGGGACGCCGATTCACGTCGGAGTCGGACACGGAGGTCGTCCTGCAAGGGTACGAGACATGGGGCGAGGCCGTCATCGATCGCCTTCGAGGCATGTTCGCATTCGCCATCTATGACGGCAGGGCCCATCGCCTGCTTCTCGCGCGGGACCGCCTCGGCGTCAAGCCGCTCTATGTCTTTGCTGGATCCGGTGTGCTGCTCTTCGCCTCCGAAGTCCGCTCCCTGTTGGCCAGCGGCATCGTGCGGCGGCGCCTCGACCCCATTGCGCTCGATCATTACCTGGCGTATCAGACCGCCCCGACGCCGCGCACGCTCGTCGCAGGCGTGCGACTGCTCGGGCCCGGGCACCGGCTGATGGTCGACGAGACCGGGCAGCCGGCAGAGCGGCGTTACTGGGACTTCTTCGACAACTCCCCGGCCGCGCCAGCAGACACGACAGATGTGTCAGCGCGTCAGCGCGTCCACGCGCTGCTTCGTCAGGCGGTCGAGGGGCACCTCGTCAGCGATGTGCCAGTCGGGATCTTTCTGTCCGGCGGGATCGACTCGACGGCGGTTGTCGCGCTCGTGCGCGAGAGCGGCCTCCAGCCTCGAACGTTTTCAGTCGTCATGCCGGGCACGGCCCAGGATGAGGCACGGTACAGCCGGGCGGTCGCGGATCGTTTCGCGTGTCAGCACCAGGAGATCGTCCTGACCGAAGGAGAGTTGACCGCGAGCGTGCGGGCGGCGCTCGACAGCGTGGATCATCCGACCGGAGACGGCGTCAACACGTTCGTGGTCTCACGCGCGGTCCGTCAGGCTGGCATCAAGGTGGCGCTCTCCGGGCTCGGGGGCGACGAACTGTTCGGCGGGTATCCCTCATTCGGTCGGCTCCGACGCCTCCGGACCTATGCGCGCTTGTGGCGTCAGTCGCCGGCCGCGGTCCGGGCGGCCGCGGCGGCTGCCGTGCGCTCGCTCGGTCGGGCCTCGGTCACCACGGAGAAGACCGCCGCTCTGCTGGAAAGCGACGGGTCGTCGTCACAAGTGTTTCCGATCCTCCGGCAGGTCTTCGGCCGCGCCGAGCGCGCGGCGCTCCTCGGCCACCGTCCCGTCGACGGCGCCGACGATGAGTACGTGCGATTGCTGGCAGCCGCGGCTGCCGAGCATCCCGACCGGGACCTCATGAGTTTTGTGTCGTTTGCCGAGGCGCGGACGTACATGCACGACGTGCTCCTGCGCGACAGCGACCAGATGAGCATGGCGCACGGTCTCGAGCTGCGCGTGCCTCTACTCGACCACATGCTGGTCGAGCAGGTCGTGGGTCTGCCCGAGCGGCTCAAGGCGTCGGGCGCGACACCGAAGCGGCTGCTCGTCGAGAGCGTCGGCGACGTCATGCCCCCCGGCATCGTGCGACGACCCAAGCGCGGCTTCGTGCTGCCGTTCGAGGCCTGGATGAAGGGCGAGTTGCGGGGGCTCTGCGCCCATCACCTGGGGCCTGATGGGTTGGGCCGACTTGGCCTCATCCAGCGCGGGCCGGTCGAGGCCCTGTGGCGGAGCTTTCTCTCCGGCGACGGCCGCACCACCTGGTCGCGCCCCTGGACGCTCGTCGCGTTCGACGCCTGGCGCGAGCGGAATGCCATCAGCGCATGACCCTACCCGTCACGGTCGTCGTGCTCACGTGGAACGAGGAGCGCAATCTCGACGCCTGCCTCGCGAGTGTGGCCGGGTGGGCGAGGGCAGTCTTCGTGGTCGACTCCGGCAGCACGGATGCCACCGTTCGCATCGCCGAGGCTCGGGGCGCGATCGTCGTCACTCATGCGTTCGAGACGCACGCAAGACAGTGGGCATGGGCGCTCGAGCACGTGTCGATCGGGACGGCGTGGGTCCTCGGGCTGGATGCCGACCAACGGGTGACGCCCGAACTGGCGGTGGAACTGGCGCACGTCCTTTCGCGCCCGTCGACCGACGGCCCTCGAGGCTACTTCATCAAACGGCGCCAGGTGTTTCGCGGCCGTTGGATCCGTCACGGTGGGTACTATCCCAAGTATCTGTTGAAGTTATTTCGACGGGATGCGGTCCGCGTCGATCTCGCTGACCTCGTGGATCATCACTTCGAGGTCGCCGGACCGACCGGAAAGCTTCGGTCCGACCTCATCGAGGACAACCGCAACGAGGGTGAGATCGAGGCCTGGACCGCCAAGCACAACCGCTACGCCGTGCTCCAGGCGCGCCAGGAACTCGCCGAGGCGACTGCCGCCCGCGTGGGTGTCGGCAGCCTGTGGGGATCGCCCGACGACCGGACGCGCTGGCTGAAACAGACCTGGCGCGGCTTGCCGCTCTTCGTTCGCCCCACGCTCTACGTGTTCTATCGGTACGTCCTCCGACTGGGGTTCCTGGACGGCAAGGAGGGGTTCCTGTTTCACGTGCTGCAGGCGTTCTGGTACCGGCTGCTCGTCGATGCGAACATCGATGAATTGAAGACGGCGGGTCGAGTCGACCTCGATCGGCCGCGCCGCGTCGTCCCGCGCCCCGTCGACACCCCTGAGGCGTGATGGCGACTGCCGTGCCGTCGGTCGCGATTGTCGTGCCCGCGCACAACCGCGAGCGGGAGATCACTGACGCGCTCGACTCGCTCGCTGCGCAGGACGCGGGGCTCGGCGGTGTCGCCGCGGTCTACCTGGCCGACGATTGTTCGAGCGACGCCACGGTGCGGGTCGCGCGCGAGCGCTGGCGGCTCGACGTGCCGTTTAGGGTCATTCAGCCGGCGACGAACCAGGGGACGTACGCGAACGCCAACCACGCGATAAGCGCCCTGCGTGCCTACGACTGGCTCCTGTTCCTCCACGACGACGACGTGGCCTGCCCGACCTGGACCCGCGTCATGCTCGATCGGATCCGGAGTTGTCCGCCGTCCGTGGCCACGATCTCGTCGAGCTGGAATCTGCTGCACCAGGATGGCACGATCGAGCCCGGCGAACAGCGCGGGCCGCGTCAGGACGAGATCGTGACGGGGACTCCGGCCTCCGTCCGCGGCACACTGCTCCGCGGCTGCTGGTGGCATTTCTCCGGCAGCGCGATTCGGACGGCGGCCTATGATGCCATCGGCCCATTCGATCCGGCGTTGCCGCAGTGCGCCGACTGGGACTGGATTATCCGCTGTCAGGAGCGGCGCTGGGACGTCCTCTACGTGCCCGAGTCGCTCATCAACTACCGGCAACACGCGGCCACCGTCTCATCGCGGTCGTTCCGCGTGCACCGCGATCTCAGAGAGCAGCTCCTGCTCGTGAACCGATATCGGTCCTTCCTCGAGCCTGGCGACGCGCTCGGGCTTCACGCACGGGTGGCAGGCGCGTTAGCACGGCGGTGTGTCTCGGCGGTTCTGAAGGGCCGCCCGGCCGCGGCCGCGAACGCGGTGGCGTTGGCACCCGCTGTCGTCTCGTCTCTTGTGAGAGGCTCGGGACGTCACGACGCACCGCCGCCAGCCAGCAAGCTCAGTGACTAACGGAGAGCGGGGGATCCAAGCGCTGTGCGCACTGCCCGTGGTGTGCGCGGTTGCTCTCCTGGCGAAGGGCGTCCTGCAGTTCGCGCTGGTGCCAGGCGCCGGATATGACGAGCGGCTGCAGTGGACATCGGCGCAGTATTACGTGCACGGCGTGAACCCGGCTCCAGTCTCCTTCTATTACCAGGACGTCGCCCACTCGACCGGCCGTACTGACACGCCGGGCTACCTGCCCGCCGTCGGCTGGCCCCAGGAGGTCGACTATCCGCCGTCGTCCACCCTGGTTCAAGTCGCCCTCTACGGATGGCCGTCGCTTCCCCTCACGCGGTGGATCTTCGTCGCGCTCAATCTTGCCGCCGCGGCAGTCGTGGGCTGGTGGGCGAGGAGCCTCATCGGGGGTCCGGGTGCGACCGGATGGCTCCTCGCGGGCCTGGCGCTCCTCAACCTTGGGTATTCCCAGACGCTCGTCAACGGCAATTACGGAGTCCTCGTCGTCGCCGCCCTGATGCTGGCGTTCGTGCTTCGACAGCAGCGCCCGGTTCTTGCGGGGTTGCTGCTCGGTCTGGCCTTCGTCAAGCCCACTATCAGCGCGCCCTTCCTGATCCTCTTTGCCGCGGATCGTCGATATCGCGCGCTCGTCGTGATGACCGTCTTCGTGATGGCGTCGGTGGTCCTCAGCGTCGTCCTGACGGGCACCGGACCGCTGACGCTCTTCCGGCAAAGTCTCGAAGGCACCGCACGTTTTGCGCAGGCCCCGTATGCGATCTGGCAGGTCCTCCGGCTCGCGGGAACCGGTACGGGCACGGCGCTCGCGGTCAATGCCGCGGTCTTCCTCGTTCCATTTGTCGTGGTCGTATGGCGGTCGATGACGCGGGGGACACTCGAGGCGTCCTCTCTGGCCCTCGCCGCTCTGGCGGGCGTCGTCGCCCGGCTCTTCACGTATCACAACTCGATCGATAACGTCGTGCTGACATTCCTCGTCCTGGCGCTCTCCCGCGTCGCGTTGGACCGCCACACGGCGTCTGCGGCGGCCGTCGCGGCCTCTGTTGTGCTGTCGGTGCTCGTGCCGTTCGCCTGGACCAACTCGGTCGGCGGCCATCTGGCGCTGTACGGCATTTGGGTCTGCGGCGCGATCTATGTAGTCGCGGTCGACGTGTGGAGCGTGCAGGTGGTCACATGACCACCATCCTCGGGATCAACGCCTATCACGGCGACGTGTCGGCTGTGATCATTCGCGACGGCGAGCTCGTCGCCGCCGTGGAAGAGGAGCGGTATCGACGCATCAAACACGTCGCTGGGTTTCCGACGATGGCCATTCGCGCGTGCCTGGAGATGGCCGCCGTCGCGCCGCGCGACATCAGCCATGTCGCGGTCTCGCGAAACCCAAGAGCGCACTTGTGGCGAAAAGCGCTCTTCGCGCTCCGCTATCGCCCGGGCGGGGGGCTCGTCAGCGACCGCGCGGCCAACTATCGCCGCGTCGGCGCGATTCCCGAAACCCTGGTCGAGGCGCTGGGCTTGTTGCCGAACGACGCGCAGCCAAAGGTCCATTGGATCGAGCATCACCCGGCCCACCTGGCCAGCACCTTCTTCGTGTCACCCTTCGACGAGGCGGCGGTGTGCGCGATCGACGGCTTTGGCGACTTCGTCTCGACGTCCTGGGCGGTGGGGAAGGGCCAGCACCTCGACGTGATCCGGCGGACGTTCTTCCCGCACTCGCTCGGCCTCGTGTACCTCGCTATCACGCAGTACCTCGGGTTCGGCAAGTTCGGGGACGAGTTCAAGGTCATGGGCCTCGCGCCTTACGGTGCCCCGGACTTCGTCGCGCCCCTCAGGAAGCTCGTGAACCTTCGGCCCGGCGGCCGGTTCGAGCTCAACCTGAAGTACTTCCGCCACTGGAACGGCGGGGCGGCGATGACGTGGGACGACGGCGAGCCGAAACTGGATCCGGTGTTCAGCCTCGAGCTCGAATCGCTCCTCGGTCCGGCACGACACGCGACCGATCCGGTGACGCCCCGTCACGAGGCCATCGCGGCCTCGCTGCAGGTAGTGTTCGAAGACGCAGCGTTCCATGTGCTGAACGGGCTCTACGAACGGACCCAGATGCCACGGCTGTGTCTGGCCGGCGGCTGCGCGATGAACAGCGTCGCGAACGGCAAGATCCGCCAGCGTACGCCGTTCACGGATGTCTACATTCAACCGGCCTCAGGGGACAACGGCACGGCGCTCGGTGCGGCCTACTACGTATGGCATCAGGTCCTCAATCAGCCTCGACGCTTCGTGATGAGGCATGGCTACTGGGGACCGTCGTTTGGGGATGACGCCCTGTCGGCCGCGCTCGCCACGCGCGCGGTCGACCTTCGCTCGCAGGGGTGCGAGGTCAGGACCATCGGCGCCGTCGGCGATCTGTGCGAGTGGACGGCGTCGCGCATTGCGGAGGGCCTCATCATCGGGTGGTTCCAAGGGCGGATGGAGTGGGGGGCGCGGGCGCTCGGCAACCGAAGCATTCTGGCGGACCCGCGCCGGGCGGACATGCGGGAGATCATCAACACGAAGATCAAGTTCCGGGAGAAATTCCGGCCGTTCGCGCCGTCAGTGGCGGAAGAAGCCTGTTATCAATACTTTACGGGCGCAGTACCTGATCCATTTATGATACAGGTCTATCCGGTCGCACCCGATAAGCGGTCCGTCATCCCCGCGGTGACGCACGTCGACGGGTCTGGCCGGTTGCAGACCGTCAGCCGCGAATCGAATCCCGTGTATTGGGAGCTGATTCGAGCGTTTGAACGGCAGACCGGAGTACCGATTCTGCTCAATACCTCTTTCAACGAGAACGAACCGATTGTGCTCCGCCCGGAGGAAGCCCTGGACTGTTTCCTGCGCACGCGGATGGACGTACTCGTCCTCGGACATCACGTGGTCACCAAAGGAGCTGCCGCGTGACGCACCTCGATCTTCGCCAGGAGAGGATCCTGCTGACCGGTGGTGCCGGCTTCCTGGGCCGTTGGGTCACTGAGCAGCTCGCGGCTCGTGGCGTGCCGTCCGACCAGATCTTCACACCGCGGTCGCGCGACCTCGATCTGCGAAGGTTCGAGGCGTGTCGCGCGGCGGTCGCGGGCCGCGACGTCGTCATCCATCTGGCCGGCCGGGTCGGCGGCATCGGGTTCAACCGGGAGCGGCCCGGCGAGTTGTTCTACGACAACCTGATGATGGGCGTGCAGCTCATGGAAGCCGCGCGGCAAGAGGGCGTGAAGAAGTTCGTCGCGGTCGGCACCGTGTGCGCCTACCCGAAACACACGCCGGTCCCGTTTGCCGAGTCGAGTCTCTGGGACGGATACCCCGAAGAGACCAACGCGCCGTACGGGCTCGCCAAGAAGATGCTCCTCGTGCAGGCGCAGGCGTACCGCGAGCAGTACGGCATGGACGCCATCTACCTGTTGCCGGTGAATCTGTACGGGCCGGGCGACAACTTCGACCCTTCCAGTTCGCACGTCATTCCGGCGTTGATCAAGAAGGTGGCCGATGCCATCGACGCCGGTCGCGATCACGTCGACGTCTGGGGCACGGGGTCGGCGTCCCGCGAGTTTCTTTTCGTCGAGGACGCGGCGCGCGGCATTCTGCTGGCGACGGAGCAGTATGACCGACCTGAGGCGGTGAACCTCGGTTCCGGCCGCGAGATCACGATCAAGAGCCTCGTGGAGACGATCTGCCGCATCATGCAGTTCCCGGGCAAGGTGGTGTGGGACGCGACGAAGCCGGACGGTCAGCCCCGGCGAATGCTCGACACGTCGCGTGCCGCCCGCGAGTTCGGGTTCACGGCGCGAACGGATTGGGAGCAAGGGCTGGCCCGGACGATCGCGTGGTATCGCGAAGAGCGGACCGCATCTGCGGAGCGCGCCGTCGGGGCCTCCGCCGACTGACCGATCCGTGCACGTCGTCTTCTTCAATCGTTCGTTCTACCCGGACGGCGCAGCCACCGGGCAGCTGCTGACCGATCTGGCCGGAGACCTCGTCCAACAGCACGGTTGGCGCGTGACCGTCATCAGCGGCGTGCCGCTCGTCCCGTCGCACCCCGCGTTGCCCAGTCTTGGCGGTTGGCTCATCGGCCGCGAAGACTACAAGGGCGTGGCCATCCGGCGGGCACGGGGCACTCACTTCGACAAGCGCCGGTTTGCCGGTCGAGCGGCTAACTACCTCAGCTACTTCCTGACCGCGTGCTGGGCCGGCCTGCGGGTCGATCGGCCGGACATCGTCGTGGCGATGACCGACCCGCCGATCATCGGTCTGGCGGCGTGGCTGGCGTCGAAGCGTGCCGGCGCGCCGCTCGTGATGGCCTACCAGGACCTGTTTCCCGAGGTCACCGCGCTTCTCGAGGATTTTCACAGCGACACGGTCGACCGCGGCTTGCAGTGGGTGAACTGTTTCCTCTGCCGCCGCGCGACCCGCATCGTGGCGCTCGGCGAGACGATGAAGCGACGGCTGATTGAGAACAAAGGCGCGGCGGAGGAGAAGACCGTCGTGATTTCGAACTGGGCGGACACTACGGCGATTGTGCCGGGCGCCAAGACGAACGCCTTCGCCCGTGAGCACGGCCTGGCGGAGGCGTTTGTCGTCATGCACTCGGGGAATCTGGGACTCTCTCAGAACCTCGAGACGATGGTCGAGGCCGCGGCGCTGCTGCGGGACCTGCCGGACCTTCGCGTCGTGTTTCAAGGCGAGGGCGTGAAGAAAGCCGACCTCGAGCGGCAGGCGGCGGCGCTTGGGTTGTCGAACGTCGTCTTTCTCCCCTATGCCCCTCTGGACCGCTTGGGCGACAGCTTCGCCGCGGCCGACGTATTCGTCGTCTCGCTCCAGCGCGGGCTCGCGGGCTACATCGTGCCGAGCAAGCTCTATGGCATTCTGGCGGCGGGCCGCCCGTATATCGCGGCGGTCGAGGAGTCGTGCGAAGTGGCGGCGCTGACGCGCGCTCGTCAGTGCGGGCTTCTCGCCGAGCCGGGTGATGCTGCGAGCCTGGCACGGCGCATTCGGGAACTCTACGAGGACCGCTCGCTCGCGAGCCGTCTGGGCGCGAACGCCCGGGCCGCGGGACTGGCCTTTGACCGGACGGCGCAGGTCGAGCGATACGCAAGCCTACTCGCGACCCTGACGCGACCAACGGTCCCGCGGGCTGCGCAGCCGGCGCCGGGGAACGCATGAAGCGCGGGTTCGACATCGCGTTGGCCGGTGCCGGCCTGCTCGTCTCGTGGCCCGTCTGGCTGGCTGCCGCGGCGGCCATCAAGATAGAGGATGGCGGGCCCGTCTTCTACACGCAGGAGCGCGTGGGGCGGAGGGGGCGGGTGTTCCGCGTGCTCAAGTTCCGGTCGATGGTCCCCGATGCCGAGGCGCGGGTCGGCGCCCGGCAGGCCTCGCATGGCGACCCTCGGATTACCCGCGTCGGTCGTCTGTTGCGGGCGACGGCGCTCGACGAGCTGCCGCAACTCTGGAATATCTTCCGTGGCGATATGAGTTTCGTCGGCCCGCGGGCCCTTCGGCCCGGCGAGATTGAAGTCCGGGGTGACGGCTGTGAGGAACGTCTCGAGGATGTGCCGGGATTCACCGCGCGTATTCTCGTGCGCCCAGGGCTGACGGGCGTCGCGCAGATCTACGCCGACCGGGACATTCCGCGCCGCTGGAAGTTTCAGTACGATAAGCTCTACATCCGCAAGCAATCGTTCTGGCTCGACTGCCGTCTCATCATGCTCTCGTTCTGGATCACCTTTCGAGGAAGCTGGGAAGTGAGGGGCAAGAAGTTTTGATCTCGACCATGCGCGACATCGCGGTGATCGGCGCGGGTCCGGCCGGAGCGCTGGCAGCGCAGACGCTCGCCGAGCGTGGCCGCGACGTCGTCTTGCTCGAGGAACACGCCGATGTTGGCGCGCCCACGCACTGCACGGGGCTCCTCGGCCACGAAGCGTTCGACGAATTCGATCTGCCGCGACGGGTGATTCTCGGCGTGGCGGAATCCGCGCGATTCTGGGGCGCGAGCGGCCAGTCGATCATGGTTCGGAGCGAGCGCATCAGCGCGTCGGTGGTCGACCGGCGCGCGCTCGACGAGACGCTCGTCGAACGCGCCCGGGCGGCGGGTACCGAGGTGCGGACCGGGAGCCGCGTCGATCGCATCGCCGTCGAGTCGGGCGGTGTGCTCGTGACCGTCGGTGGAGGAGACCGGGCGATTCGAGCCCGGGCGGCCGTCCTCGCCTGCGGTGCCAACTACCGGTTCCACAAGGGACTGGGTCTTGGCACTCCAGAGGTGTTCCTGCAGAGCGCACAACTCGAAGTGCCGTTCCCGAATTCGATAGACGTCGAGATTCAGCTCGGCCGCGAGGTGGCCCCTGGCGGGTTCGGTTGGCTCGTGCCGCTGCGCCGCGGGGAGGCGTCGTGCGCGCGCATCGGCCTGATGAGCGAGACTCGCAGCCGCGAGCGGTTTCGCACGTTCCTCGGCGCGCTGATGGTTCGCGCAGGTCTCGAGGCGTCAAGTTGCCCCGAACCGCGGCTCAAGATGCTCCCGCTCGGTCCGGTCGTCAGGACCTCAAGCGACCGCGTGCTGGCGGTTGGCGACGCGGCTGGCCTCGTCAAACCCACGACCGGCGGCGGGATCTACTACGGGCTCATCAGCGGGCGCATTGCGGGTGAGGTCCTCGACGAGGCCCTCGTCTCCGGCCGACTCGGCGCGACCGACCTCCGGGCCTATGATGCGCGGTGGCGTCGCCGGCTGGGCCAGGAGATCCGGATCGGCCTGGCCTTTCGGCGCCTGGCCGCCCGTCTCACGGACGAGTCGATCGATGCGCTGATCGAATTGGCCCGGGTCAATGGCATCGTGCCACTGCTCCAGCGCACCGCCTCGTTCAACTGGCACAGCACGGCTGCCCTTGCGCTCTTGTCCGACGCCTCATTTCGAAAGCTTGTCCTCAAATCCTGGCGAAACGCCCTCACGGTCTGAGTCGGCCCGGACGGCCCTCGACGGTCTTGTCCTGTCGCTCCTACGGTGCGATCAGGTCGACGCCAGGGAACTCGCGGCGGTCGACGTCGATCAGCTCGTGGCTCGGGCTGAGGCCCACGGCGTGCTTCCGCTCGTCGCCGAACGGATAGGGTCCCGATGGGACGTGCCGGCGGGGCTCAGGACGGGGCTCAGCACGGAGGCGCGCCGCTACGCCGCTTTCGACGTGGCGCGCGAGACGGAGCTTCGAAGGCTCCTCACGGCGTTCGAGGCGCAGGGTGTGCAGGCGGTGCTGTTCAAGGGGGCGCACCTGGCGTACAGCCACTACGCGCGCCCGGACTTGCGACCGCGCGCGGACACCGACTTCTTCATCGCGCATGCCGATCGTCGGCGGGTGTTCGACGTGCTCGGCGCGCTGGGCTATCAGGGCACGGGGCATGTGACGGGGACGCTCGTCATGTACCAGGCGGCGTACGTCAAGCGGCGCGACGGCGCGCCGTGGCATGTCGTCGACGTGCACTGGAAGATCGCCAATCCTCAGATTTTTGCGGACCTGCTGTCCTACGACGAGCTGGCGGCGGCGGCGGTGCCTCTGCCGGCGCTCGGTCCCGGCGCGCTGGGCCTGTCCGATCTGCACGCGCTCGTGGTCGCCTGCGTGCACCGCGTCGCGCACCATCACGACGCCGACACCTTGATCTGGCTCTACGATATTCACCTGCTGGCGTCACGCATGACGCCGGCCTCCTGGGAGACCTTTGTCGATTTGGTTGAAACGCGGGGCGTGGCGCGCATCTGCCGTCACAGTCTGGAGCGGGCGGCGGCCGAGTTCGGCACGCGGCTGCCGGCGAGCGTGGCAGCCGAACCCCAGGTGAGACAGCCGATCAAGGAAATGATGACCGGGACCTACCTCAATCGGGGTAGACCTCATTTCGAGGAGGTCGTGGGAGACCTGCGGGCCCTTCGGCGCTGGCGGGATCGGTTGCAGCTCGTCGCGCAGCATGCGTTTCCTTCTGCGGAGTACATGCGGGGCCACTACGCGCCGTCAAGCCACGCTCCGCTGGCGATCCTGTACGCGCGTCGGGCGATTCACGGCGCGCGGAAGTGGCTGGCGCGATCATGATGGCGTTTACCCGCGCGTTGTTCGTCACCATCGCCTGGGGTGCACTTGCGTTCGGCGCCGTGTACGCGTGGGCGTACTGGCCGATGGCGGCCGCAAGTGCGGCCCTCGGGTTGTGGGCCATGGCGCGGACACCGGCGTGGCGCCGCGGCAGGACGCGCCTCCTCATCTGGGCCCTTCTCGCCGTCGCCGCGACGATCGCCGTCCAGCTCGTTCCATTGCCGATTCGCGTCCTCGGCGCCCTATCGCCGGGCACCGACCGGTTCCTGGCGCAATACAACGTCGCTTACAACCTGCAGCCACCGTCCTGGCACACGCTCTCGGTCAGCCCGCCGGCGACGGCGACCGCGCTCGTCCTCTTCCTTGCGTTGTCGCTGCTGCTCCTGGGCTTGGTCGGCCTGCTCTCCAGGATGCCCCTGGCGCGCCTGGCGAACGTGCTGGCGCTCTTTGGCCTGGTCGTTGCCCTCTTCGCCATTCTTCAGCGCGCGGCGGCGGGGGACGCGCTCAGGCCTCCCATCTACGGGTTCTGGCATTCGGAGCAGGGCGGACGGCCGTTTGGTCCATTCGTCAACCCCAATCACTTTGCCGGGTGGATGGTGCTCGCACTGTCGCTGACGATTGGCTACTTCTTCGGGTTGTCCCACGCCTCCTGGGTGCAGCGCGGGCGACGGTTGGGCGCCTGGTTGATTTGGCTGACGCGGCCCGACGCCGGCCGGGTCGCACTCGTGGGTCTGTGCGGCCTGGCCATGGCCACCGCCGTCGTCCTGTCGCGATCGCGGTCCGGCGTCGCGGCCCTGCTCGTCTCGCTGATGGTGTTCGGATTTCGCGCTGTCCGGCAGTCAGCGGGCGCCCTGCCCAAGATCGCGGCGGTCGCCACCCTCGGCGCCGTTCTCGTTGGCGCGCTCGCCTGGGGAGGCTCGGACGCCGTCGTCGCGAAATTCGGACGATCAAGCGTCGACATGCCGGGGCGACTGCGCGCGTGGCACGATGCCGTCCACATCGCCTCAGATTTCCCAGTCTTTGGATCGGGCCTGGGCACATTTGGCCTGACCATGCTGGTGTATCAGAGCGGACCGCGTGATGTGTCCTACACCCAGGCACACAATGACTACCTCCAGGTCGCCGCCGAGGGCGGCGCGCTCGTCGCGGCGGCGGCGCTGATTCTGGTCGCGGTCATTGCGCTTCTGGCCTGGCAGCGCGGCAGCCGGGACGCCGATCCCGTGGCGAGTTGGATCCGCACGGGCGCCGCGGCTGGCCTCGTCGGGATGGCCGCCCAGTCCACCGTCGAGTTCAGTCTCCAGATGCCCGGCATCGCCCTTCTCTTCGTCGTGCTCGTCGCGATCGCCGTTCATCGGCCCTCCGAACAGGCTCAACATGCGAATCGGGTGTGATCTCGACGGCGTCCTGGCGGATTTGAACCGGGCCTTCATCGCGGTCGCTCGGAGACGCTATCCACAGCTCGACGTCTCCACGGTCACGGCGGCGGACGAAGTCGCCGCCGCCCCAGGTGTGGCCGAGGACAGCCCGGAAGGCGTCACGGAGGAGGTGCTCGCGAGGCCCGCGGACGATCTCGTGCCGGTCGCCCTCACCCGCGCTCAGATGGACGAGACCTGGAAGGAGCTCTGCGGCGTCACGGATTTCTGGGAGACGCTCGAAGAGATCGAAGACGGCGCCATCGCTCGCCTGGCGACCCTTGCTGAAGCGCAGCAATGGGAAATCATCTTTCTTACGAGCCGTCCGGGGTCCGCGGGCCAGCTCGTCCAGCGGCAAAGCCAACGATGGCTCGATCGGAAGGGCTTTCGATGGCCCAGTGTCTATGTCGTTCAGAAATCGCGCGGACGAATTGCCGACGCCTTGGCGCTCGACGTCGTGATCGACGACCGGCCGGAAAACTGCCTCGATGTGGCGCTCGAGTCCAAGGCTCGGGCGATTCTCGTCTGGCGCGGCGCCGCGGCGAGCGTGCCGGCCTCTGCCAAGCGGTTGGGCATCGGCGTGGTCCCCTCGGTGGCGGCGTGTCTGGATCTGCTCGTCGAAGCCGATCGGTCCGCGACGACACCCGTGGATCTCGTGCAACGGCTCAAGCGATTGCTCGGTCTCGGGTCCCGCGCCGCGGCGCGGTGATCGCGGCGGTCGAACGCGCGTCGCGTGCTGTGATGTTACGAAACTTTCCGCGTCGTACAGATTCGTCGACGCACGTTACCGCCTCGGGGCACAGAGCGATCGGACGCTTTTGTGCGAGGCCGTCGAAGCTCGTGTGGCCGACACCGTGCGCTCCGACGACAAATCCGAAAGGCCCCGAAAACAGCGCTGATTATCGAGTGATTCCAACCGGTCGTTTCCGCGCGATCCCTGGCACACGCCTTGCCCTTCGGGTAGCGGGCTGCACCAGCACTCGCATGGAGCGAGCGTGCGAAAAGGTGATGACAGCCCCGAGTTCGAGGGCCTGTCATGTTCCGCCGCTTCTTCGCGACCGCCGGGATTATCGTCTGGTCGGGCTGTTCGTGGGGCGTGGCCGTCGCCCAGGCGCAGGACCTGGGGTCGCCGCTCGCGAACGCGATGCCGAAGTTGACGTTCGCCACGTCGGTGACCGCCCCGGCCGCGATGCCCGTCGCTCCCGAGGCTGCGGTCATCACCCGGCCGTCGTTCGACTACGGCTCGAGCCCCTTCAAGACACTGCTGCCGTTCTACGCGACCACCGCAGCGCTGCAAATTCTCGACGTCCGGTCGACGCTACAGGTCGTCCGGCTCGGCGGCGGCGAGGGCAATCCGCTCCTTCAGGGCATCGTGGCGCATCCCGCCGTGTTCATCGGCGTGAAGGCCGCGATTGCCGCCGCCTCCATCTACTCTGCGCACAAGCTGGCGAAGCACAGCAAGGTGGGCGCCATTGCGACGATGATCGCGGTGAACAGCGTGTACGCGATGGTCGTCGCGCACAACTACCAGGTCGCCCGAACAATGCAGTAGCGCGACGTCACCGGTCATATACGTTCGGCGGGGAGTCGGTGGGGATCTGGCGGCCCGGCGTCGCAAACGCGACGACTGGGTCATTTGTGTGTCGAGCCGGCGATGCATGCCCCGCGCAGAATTGTCGGTTTGCGACCATAAACGGAGAATCCTCGAGGGAAGCTGGGCGGTCTGCCTGAACGACCCCATGAGGCCATCCGGTTCGTCGACTCCAGGTGCTTGGTACGGCCCTTGCGACGAGACCCCGGAGCGACTTTTGTAGGCCGTCTCGAGTGCCCTATGAGTGCCTTTCAGGATTTCAGCAGGGAATCCAGCGCGGTTGGGAGCATGGATGACCGTCGGCGGTCGCCGCGCTTCGAACTGCTTGGACGTCTCCACGGTCAGGTCGTCTCCCTGGCGACAGACGTCCGCGTCCGTGAGATCAGCCTGGGCGGCCTGTCCTTCGAATCCGCCATTGCCTTTCCGGTCGGCGCGATTCACGAATTCCGTCTCCAGCTCGGGGACCGCTCGTCGGTCATCCTTCGCGGCCGCGTCGTGCGATGTCTCAAGCACGGGATCGTCGACGGCACGCTCAAGTACACGACTGCCGTTCAGTTCATCGACGACGACTTGCCGCCAAATGACGAGGCCCGCATTCGAGACCTGATTCAGAAGATCGCCTAGCGCCGTCGTCGCCGTCTGGGGTCTGCTTTCGCGAAGCGCGGGCAGACCCCTTATGCTGTACGGCTCGTGATCCTCCCTATCAACGGTGCCGACCTGGCGACGGTCGGACTCCTGGTCGCGCTCGAGAGCCTGTTGAGCGCGGACAACGCTCTCGTGATGGCGGTCATGGTGCTCGGACTGCCGGATCGTGCCCATCAGCGGGCGCTCAACTACGGGCTGGTCGGCGCGCTGGCGTTCCGGCTTGGTGCGACGGCTCTCGCGATCTACCTGATCCACGCGGCTTCGCTCAAGCTCCTGGGCGGTGTCTACCTGCTGTACCTGTCCGGCGCGCACTTCTTGCGTGGGGACACGCGCGGGCCGCGACGGGCGCCGAAGGCGAAGGGGCTCTTCGGGCTGTCGCCGTTCTGGGGAACGATCGTCCGCGTCGAATTAGTCAATCTGGCGTTCTCGGCAGACTCGATCCTTGTCGCGGTCGGGATGTCGACGAAGTTCTGGGTTGTCCTCTCCGGGGGCCTGCTCGGTGTCGCGGCGATGCGAGTGGTCGCCATTCAGCTCGTTGGGCTCATTCGGCGGTATCCGGGCTTGGTCGAGGGCGCGTTCGCGGCCATTGCCTGGGTCGGGATCAAACTTCTCCTTGACTACGCTCACCAAGTGGCCTGGATCGCCTGGCAGGTGCCGCAAGCCGTCGGGATCGCGATCGTCCTCGTTATTCTTGCGGTCACCCTTGGGCTGGCCCGCGCGGGCCAGCCGGTTGCCCGAACGTGATCCGTGTCATCGCGCGACCGTGGGCGTCTTCCACAACGACGGAGTGGGCGCCGTCGCAGAATGGGCTGAAACGTAGAGCCAGGTGAAACCGTCCACCGACTCGACACGCAGGGCCTGGCCACGGTACTCGTTGACGAAGATTGAATTGGTTCGAATCGCCTCGGTCCGGGCGTCGGCGGTCGCGGCGGCTCCGTAATTGGCGTTCCACAGCGGCAGCACGACGTCGGGTCGACGCCCCAGGGTGTAGGTGACGTCGTACTTGGCGTGTCCGATGGGTTCGTCCGGGTGTCCGGGCAATCGTGCCAGGTACGGGTCAGACAGGCCCAGGAAGTCGAGGGCCCGCCGGTCGCTGAAGTACGGCGCGACTCCAGCGGCAACCACGGCGATCGTCGCGTCCGCGCGCGTGTTCCGTTCGATGGCCATGGCCGCGACGAGGCTCTCTCGAGGCGCGCCATTCTCGGACGAGAGCCGCAGGAATTGTCTGGGACCGTTGATGCCGGCTTGGAAAAGGACGCTCGCGGCGAGGGCGGCGAGGACCGTCGAGCGGGCAGCGATCGAGTCGCGGCAGACGGCCCCGGCGCCCGCCGCGGCGAGCCCGAGCAGTACCGGCAGGAAGAACGCAAGAAAGCGGGAGTCGCCGTACATGTCGGCGCCGACATAGAGGACATAGGCGCCGCCGACGACCCCCGGCGCCAGGAGCCAGCCAAGCGCCTGGCCCCGACCGCGCCATGCGCCAACCAGGGCCAGGGGCACGAGGGCCGCATAGTGAGCGACGAAGCCCTTCAGGTAGCCGGCCCCGGAGGCGAACCTGCCGTCCACGCCCGCGACCTTGACGTAGAACGTGTTCGGCAACCATTGGCCGTAGTACATGCGGCGGACGCCAAGATGGAGCGCTGGCAGCGAGAGCGAGAGGGCGAGCCACGGAAGTACCGCCCGCCGATCGCGCGCGAACCCCAGCGCCACGAGGGCGGCCCCGGCCCAGACGTAGTACCCGTCGCTACGAATCACCGGAAGCGCGCCGAGCGCAAGGTAAGTGAGCGCCCTCGGCGCGTGGTCCCGCTCGTCGAGGATTCGAACGACGACGAACAGGAACGCGGCCGTCAGGAGCGTCGTGTCGAAGCCGTTGACCGCCCAGAAGAGCAGATCTCGGCACATCGCGAGGGTCAGCAGAACGAAGACGATCGCGATCGCGTCGCCCCCAACAATTCGTCGCGCGAGGCGCTCGGCGAGCACGAGAATCCCGCACGCCAGCAGCCAGGACACGGTCTTCACCGCGAGGGCCATCTTGGCGGAGGACAGCGGCAGGCGGTGCAGTCCGGCCATGACGAGCGTCCAGCCAGGGTTCGTGTAGCCCTCGACGCGCTCTCCCGGATTCCACACGAGGCCTTCGCCCCGCGCGAGATTGCGCGCGTAGCGCATGGAGATCATCTGGTCGTCATCCAGCCAGAAATACCGAACGCCATCGATGGACAGACTCGACGTCTTCAAGGAACACGCGAACGCGACGGTGACACAGGCGAACGCGGCGGCGCGAGCGATGAGGGCGAGCCTGGTCATGGCGGCGAGGCGCGGATCAGAACATGGCCAGGGAGAAATAGGTGACGGCGCTCGACACCAACCCGAGGAAGGCGGGGGTCGCCCAGCCGTAGCCTGCGCCGCCCGTGACGACGGACGTCGTGACCAACACGCTGACGCCCACCACCATCGCCGCGAGCGCGCCCCACCGACCGCCGTGCGGCAGGAAGAGGCCGCCGAGGATCGGCGCGAAGAGGCTCACGACGAGGACGGAGTAGAACATCTTCAGCGCGTCGACGACCGTGGGCAAGACAAAGGTCAGGGCGAAGCCCAGCGTGCCGCCGGCGAGCGCCATCACGCGCGCCGCGCGCAGGACCTCGGCGTCCGACGCGTGCGGGCGCATGAAGCCTTTGTACAGGTCCCGCCCGCCCGAGGTGGACAGCATGAAGAGCACGGCGTCGGCCGCACTCATTTCGGCCGAGAACACCGCGGCCAGGGCGAGGCCGCCGACGGCCAGGGGCAGTTGCGCGAGCACGTTCGGCAGCGCATCGTCCGGGTTGACAAGATTGGGGAAGAGGGCGCGGGCCGCGAGTCCCAGCGTGACTGGAATCACCGCGAACGCGATGAGCGCCAGCCCGTTCCATGCGACGCCACGCGTCAAGGCCCGCTCGTCACGCGCGCCATAGGCCTTTTGTATCAGGCCGGGCGAGAGAAAGAACGCTGGGCCCAAGAGGAGGACGCGCGGCCAGCCTTCGATCGGCGACGTGCCCGTCAGGAAGGTCATGCGTCCGGCGTTCAGCGTCTCCACCGTATGCCAGCCACCGGCGGCCAGGACGGCCAGTGGCGCCGCGAGCCCAAAGCCGACCAGCTTGACGAGCAGCTGAATGCCGTTGACGCGGGCCGTACCGGCCAGCCCACCGGCCGCGAAATACGTCGTCATCACGGCGACGGCGATGAGACAACCCCAGGCGTGCGGGACGCCGGCCGCCCGCTTGAGGACCACGGCCGCGCCGTCCAGCTGCGCGCAAAGAATGGCCAGCGTGCCGAACCAAATCAGCAGGGCCGCGAGACCGCGGACGCTCGGGCCGAAATGATGCTCGAGAAAGTCGCCCACGGTCAGAAAGCTGTACGCCTTCGCTTCGCGCCAGATGCGCGGGCCGACCCAGAAAGCCAGCACGAGCGATCCGAGCCCCGCACTGCCATTCCACCACCAGGCCGACAACCCCTCGCGATACGCAATGGACGTGGCGCCTACGGTGGAGCCCGCGCCGATGTTCGGTGCGAGGAACGTCGCGAAGATCAGACCGGCCCCGAGCGACCGCCCGCCGACGAAGAAGTCACCGGTCTGACGGACGCGGCGGCCAATCCACGCGCCGATCGCGATGAGGCCGATCGAGTACGCGATCAGGATCGGCAGGAGCGCAGACACCGGCTACTTGATGTCAGCCGCCGCGGGAAAGCCTGGCAGTCCCTTGGCGAGCCGCACGGCTCGGAGGATCGCATCGGACACGGCCTCGGCGGCCAACTGGCCGGTCCTGCTGACGTCTGTCTCGCCTGCGAGGGAACCCGTGCCGAGGACGAACAGCGTGTCGCCGTCGCTCGGCGTGTGCGAAGGGACAATCGCCCGCGCGATGCCGTCGTGCGCCATTTCGGCGATCCGTTGGGCCTGGGCTTTCGTCAGCCGGGCATTCGTCGCGACGACGCCGATCGTCGTGCTCTCCAGGAGCAGCGCGGATGACCATCCGCCGCTGCGAATCAACTGGAAGGGATCGACCAGGCCCTTGCCGTCCGGTGTGCGGATGCCGGCGACCGGCCGGCCGGTGCGCGGATCGACAACCGAGCCGACGGCGTTCACGGCGACAATCGCGCCGACGATCAGGCCACCGGGTGCGCGCAGCGCCGCCGAGCCGATGCCGCCCTTCATCGCGCGTTCCGAACCGGCCAGCTTGCCGACGGTCGCGCCCGCGCCCGCGCCGACCGAGCCTTCTTCAACGGTTCCCGACGTCGCGCTCGAGGCCGCGCGGTAGCCGCACGTCGCATCAGGGCGGACGTCCGGACGGTCGCCGACGTTCAGGTCGAACAGAATCGCCGCCGGCACGATGGGCACCACACTCCGGCCGACGGCGTAGCCGAGTCGCTGCTCTTCGAGGTACTTCATGACGCCGCCGGCCGCGTCGAGTCCGTAGGCGCTCCCACCAGCGAGGACAACGGCATTCACGATCGCGACGGAGTTGTCCGGCGCAAGCACGTCGGTCTCCCGTGTGCCGGGAGCGCCCCCACGTACGTCGACGCCACCAACGGTATTGGCTGGCGCGACGATGACGGTGCAACCGGTCGGCCGGGAAGGCAGCGTGACTTGTCCCACGCGGATGCCCGGCACGGCGGTGATGCTGGGGGCGGCGACGGGTTGCGCCCGGAGGCCGCGGCCGGCGGTCGCCAGGCTGACCGCGCCAATGACCATGGCGACGAACCGAACCGGCGAGCGGGTCACAGGCGCTCGATTATACCGGCCCGCCTCCCGATATCATCGGTCCTCATGTCTCCGGCGCCCTCTCGCGTGCGTCGCTTGACCAGGGCATGGACCGACCAGCGTCTGGTGCTGGTTCTGATGTTCGGCGCTTTCGCGCTTCGTCTGCTCGTGCGACAGGTGCTGGTCGCGCGCGACCCGTTTCAGGGTCGGTACGATTTCTATCTGTCGATTGCGAGCACGTTCGCGAGAGGGGGCGGGCTCTGCGAGTCGCCCGGGCAGGCCTGTGCGCTCCGGCTGCCACTCTATCCGCTCTTGGTGTCGCCGTTCGTGGCAGGGGACACCGCCAGCGTCGGCCTCACCGCGGTTGAAGCGGCGATCGGCGCCGTCCTCGTCTACGTGACCTATCGGATCGGCCGCGAGCTGTTCAACCGCGCGACCGGCCTCCTTGCGGCGGCCGCGGTAGCCTTGAGTCCCTATGCCCTCGTGCACGACACGGCCCTGCAGGATACGGTGCTGCTCAACACGCTTGTCGGCACGAGCGTGTGGCTGCTCCTGAGGCTGCGGCGGCCGTCGAATGGCATCACGCCCGTCCTGGCGGGCACGGCGCTTGCGCTTACGCTACTCACGACGGCCCGCACGGCGTTGATCGTGCCGTGCGCTGTGGGCTGGACGGCCCTCTGTGCGGGCTCGTCGTGGCCGTCGCGCCGCCGCAATACGGCGCTGGTGGTCTTGCCCCTGGCGATCCTCGTTGGAGGCTGGCTTGCCCGGAACGCGAGGGCGGTCGGCGCTCCGGTGCTGACGACCGAGAGCGGCGAAAGCCTGTGGGTCGCCAACAACGCGTGGACGATGAGCCATTTTCCCTCCGAGAGCATCGATCTCAGCGCGAGGGACTCCTATGCGTCGCTGACGGCCCGCGAGCGAGCGATCTTGGCGAGCGCGGGGGACGACGAGGTCGCCGAAGACCGGATCCTTGGGCAATGGGGTCGTGACTTCATCGTGGCCCATCCGGCGCTGACCATGCGTCGTGCGGCGATCAAGGTCATCGTCCCGCTCATCGCGTTTCTCAGCCCGGCCCGTCGCCCGCCCGTCGAAGCGGGCTTTGCGGCCGTGTATCTCCCACTCCACGTGCTGGCCGCCATCGCGGCCTGGCGGAGCCGGTTCAACTGGCGACCGCACCTCCTGCCGTGCGCCGTTCTCGGGGCCTTTCTCGCGACGACGGCGATTTTTTGGGCCCACACCAGCCACGCGACGCTTCTCGATCCGCTGTGGTGCGTGTACGCGGCCTCCGCAGTGACCAGCCGCCCGGGCGCCGAGTGAACCGCAGTGCTAACATTTATGGGTTCATGCGGCGCATTTTGGTCACGAATGATGACGGCCATTTTTCACCCGGCATTCACGCCATCGCGGAGGCGCTGCGGGTTCTGGGCGTCGTCACGATCGTGGCGCCGCAGGTTGAAGCCAGCGCCGTCGGCCATGCGCTCACGCTGCGGCGCCCGCTGCGTCTCGAGCGCATCGCCGATCACGTCTACTCGGTCGACGGCACGCCAACCGACTGCGTCAACATCGCGATCGACGAGGTCCTCGACGGCCCGCCGGATCTCGTCGTGTCCGGCATCAACAAGGGCCTCAACATCGGCGACGATGTGACCTACTCGGGGACGGTCGCGGGGGCGCTCGAAGGCGCCTTGCTTGGCTATCCGGCGATGGCGTTATCGCTCCAGAGCAGGCGGGGCGACTGGGATTTCGGACCGGCGGCCTCGATCGGCGCTTCGCTCGCCGGGGCGCTCCTCGAGCGGCCGCTCGCACCACGGACCTTCCTCAACGTCAACGTGCCGGTCGGCGTGATCCACGGGCTCCGCACGACCGTCCAGGCGAAGCGCAACCACATCACGAAGGTCGACCAACGACTCGATCCGCGCCAGCGACCGTACTTCTGGATCGAGGAGGCGGAGGACAGTTGGGAGGCGAACGACTTGTCCGACCATCGGGCCATCCAGGACGGCTGGGTGTCGATCACGCCGCTCCAACCGGATCTGACCGATCACGCCTCGCTGGCCGACGTCGAGGCCCTGGCCCTCCGACTGGCGAGCCGCGCAGGCCGCTGACGCACCTCGGTGACCGACGACTGCCGCCGGCACCGCCCTATTGCGCGGTGGCAGTGCGGTCCAAGCGTTCGAGCGCGGCGAAGGATCCCGTCTCGTCGATATGGGTCACGGCCAAGCCGGCGGCGCGCGCGAACCCCCGCAGTTCCTCGGGCGAGATCTCGCGGCAATAGCCAATCCACACTGAGAACGTGGCCTGATGCGCTCGCGGCGCACGCGCCGACGCGGGGAAATAGCTCACGACGATCGGCCCGCGCGTGAGGGACGCGACTCGGCACAGGGCGTCGATGCGTGTGGCATCGGCGCCATGCGAAAAGCTGATCCAGCCGAAGAGCGCGGCGTCAAACGGCGGCCGCTCGGCCAGGTTGACGAGTCCGGACTGGCCGAGGCGTCGCATGAGTGGCAAATCCTGGTACCGTCCGACCAACGGCTCTATGCGAGACTCGGCGGCGGCAACCTGAGCGAGCGAGCTGGCCAGCCGAGCGACCGGTTCGAACGC
>Ga0209580_10000203_pt1 | contig 38802 bp, 35 predicted proteins | sample Coa_R1_5_FD_187153 | JGI IMG/M metagenome (GOLD analysis project Ga0209580, IMG submission 187153) | Surface soil microbial communities from Centralia Pennsylvania, which are recovering from an underground coalmine fire - Coalmine... | ecosystem: Environmental > Terrestrial > Soil >... | reverse complement strand
GACAAACCGCATTCTCTCGTCCATCACCGAACACTCCCTCCAGGGCATCTTCCCTCCCCCCTTTCAGGGAAGGAGTGTTACCCATGTGTCCGGTACAATCTGTTACCTATCTCTCAGGTCGCTCAATAGCTTAGCATTTTAGAGCAATCGACTTCTGTAATCATGGCCACCTCTCAACCGGTCAGCTCCAAGAGGCTCTTGAGGCATTTCTGTCTTTCTCGCAGGTGAGGGAACTGCTCAGAGGACACGCTCCGAATCTACTCGGCCAACCTCGCACACTTCCACAGAGCTACCAGATGCACAAAATTGGCCAACGTCGAAACGTTAGCCGTGGCATCGGTGTATGGGCGCATCGCGCCCCCACTACGGTCTCACCCCCTTGGTCTTCCCCGGACCTGCCACGGCGCGATACTGTCAGGGTCGGCAATCTTCACCGCGGCGTGGAGCAGCTCACCTGCGTGCCGTAGCCGCTTCATCAGTTCTAACCCTCGGGACAACACTACGTCGGGGGCGACGTCTCGGCCCTCCCGGAGTCCTCCGACCAACCCCTCGATCGCTTGGACGGTGTGCAAAAGCGCCCGATGGCTCTCTTCGTACACCGACCGCAGGCACTCCGCCGCCTCCATCTCCCGCTGTTCGGCGCAAAACTCCTGTTCAAGGTCGGTCATGGTCCACCACTTCCTTGAGCGGTATGTGCACGCCCGGCTTTCTGATTCTATACTTGCCAGGCACGTACGTCAATACGCGCCCTTGTGTTCGTACCTGCCTGCCAAGTAGAATAGGGGCATGACGGCTCCTCGGGCGGTGAAGAAGTTCCTTGCGGCCATGGCGAAGAAGGGTGGTCGTGCTCGAGCGAAGGCCCTCAGCGCGAAGCGTCGCCGCGAGATCGCCCACAAGGCCATCAAGATGCGCTGGAGTAAGCGCCGAACCCACGGGTCGTCCTGAGGCATGTGTCGTTCGTCGCGGGCCCGGCGAACGGTCAGCGCAGTCGGGTGTCCTTGGTCCCTTTCCTCTGACCAGGTGGATCAGCTGGCGCGTTGTGTTCGATAGCCGCCTTCGGAAAACAGGGAGTCTGTGTCGTCGAACGGAATTGGGATTGGGGGGGTTGGTGTTTAGCCACCCGGCTTGATCAGATCCCAAAGGGTTTCGCTCTATGTTCTCGTTCAATTGCGCACTTACACAGCACCGTTGAGCGAAACGTCGCGGAGGGTCGCGGTGATCCACCAGCTCCGAATCTACGAGATTTTCGAGCGCAACAAGCCTGCCTTCCACGCACGCTTCCGAGACCAGGCCGCGCGCGTCATGCGAAAGTACGGCTTCACCATCGTCGCCATGTGGGAAGCCAGGACGCCCCGCCGAACCGAGTTTGTGTATCTGCTGGCGTGGGCTGACGAGGAAACGAAAACGGCGGCGTGGACCAAATTCATGGCGGACGAGGAATGGAAGGAAATCAAGCGAGTGACGAGCGCCGCGCACGGCGATCTGGTCGGAGAGATCGAAGATCGCGTGCTGATCCCGACCGGGTATTCGCCGCCAACCCTCTTGTGCGGTTGACCCGTGAGCGCCCGGTCCTTGCGCAATATCTGGGAACCTCGGCGTGCCCGCACCCGGTGACCTTGCGGCCGGGGAAAGCCCGTCAGCGGATTCGATCGACATCAAGTACCACCAGCCCGCCTTGATGATGCCCGACAGCACCGCCACGGCCAGCAGAAGATGCGCTGACCGGGTGGGCGTGTGCTCGCCAGCTCTCCGGGAGGCGGTCGAGTGGCCGCCCGCGTGTTTATGCCCTAAAGGGGCGCCTGCAGCCAGCCGCCAATCAAGGGGAAGACGTTCGTGATTGCCAGCAGACTCGGAGGCGCGTCTCAGGCAGCGGTCAGTCGCCGGGAGGACCCGATGCTCTTGGAGGGCACGCGACAAGCAGTGGCGGACGCAGCGAAGGAGATCGTACGGCTCGGCTTGGTCTCCGGGACCGCCGGAAACGTCAGCGCATGCGACCCGGACACCGGCTACGTGGCCATCACCCCATCTGCGGTTCCGTACGACTCCATGAGCCCGACCGACATCGTCATCGTCGATGACCAGGGTCGGGTCGTCGATGGAAGGTTCCGGCCATCGAGCGAGACGCCGATGCACCTGTGTGTGTACCGTCGCCGTCCGTGGGCCCGGGCGGTCGTCCACACCCATTCGCCGTACGCCACGACGTTCGCGTGTTTGGGCCTTGAGATTCCGGCCGTTCACTACCTGATCGCGGTCGCCGGGCGGCGGATCCCGGTGGCGGCCTACGCCACGTACGGTACCGTCGAACTGGGTGACGCGGCGGCCGAGGTGATGGGGGACGGCAAGGCGGTGCTCCTTCAGCACCACGGTGTCCTGACCGCGGGTCGGACCCTGGCCGAGGGGATCATGGTGGCCGGCGTGGTCGAGTATGTCGCCACGCTCTACTACCGCGCCCGCCAGTTGGGCAACCCGATGCTCCTCCCCGACGCGGAGGTTGAACGCCTCCGCGTCCGGTTTGACGCTTACCGCCCGACCCCCAATCTCTAGGTTGCTGCGACCGGCTCCAGGCGAAAGGGTGGGAGAGGGGCGAACTCCGCGCGGGGTGAATAGCAGGGACGATGCCGGTTCTCGAGTCACGGGTCGACACGCACTCGCCGGAGTTCGCCGCCAACCGCGCGTGCCACGAGGAACACGTCCACACCCTTGCGGCGCGGCTGGCGGAGGTGCGGGAGGGGGGAGGACGGCGCGCGCAGGCCAGGCATCGCGAACTGGGCAAGAAGACCGCGCGCGAGCGGATCGATCTCCTTCTGGATCCGCGGTCACCATTCCTCGAGACCGGGGCGCTGGCCGGTTGGGAGATGTACCGGGGAGAGGCGCCTTCCGCCGGAATCGTCACGGGGGTCGGCCGCGTCGGGGACCTCGAGTGCATGATTGTGGCCAACGACGCCACGGTGAAGGGCGGGACCTACTACCCGGTTACGGTAAAGAAACACCTCCGCGCCCAGCAGATCGCCCTGGAGAATCATCTTCCCTGTCTCTACCTGGTGGATTCTGGCGGGGCGTTCCTTCCGCTCCAGGCGGAGGTCTTCCCCGACCGCGAGCACTTCGGACGGATCTTTTACAACCAAGCCCGGTTGTCGGCCCAAGGGATTCCCCAGATCGCCGCAGTTCTCGGATCGTGCACCGCGGGCGGCGCCTACGTGCCCGCCATGGCCGACGAGACGGTGATCGTCCGCGGGACGGGAACGATCTTTCTCGGAGGTCCTCCCTTGGTCAAGGCCGCGACCGGCGAAGAGGTGTCGGCCGAAGATCTCGGTGGGGCGGACGTCCACACCCGCCGGAGTGGTGTTGCCGATCACTACGCGGAAGACGATGGGCACGCCATCGCCATCCTGCGCGAGATCGTCCGCACCCTGAACCGGGTGAAGCGCGTTGCCCTCGATCTCGCCCCTCCCGAGGAGCCCCGCTACGATCCGCGGGAGATCTACGGGATCCTCCCCCAGGACCTCCGGCGGCAGTTCGATGCCCGGGAGATCATCGCGCGCCTGGTAGACGGGAGCCGGTTTCAGGAGTTCAAGGCCCGGTACGGCCCGACGCTGGTTACGGGATTCGCCCGCCTGCACGGCATTCCCGTAGGGATCCTCGCAAACAACGGTGTCCTGTTCGTGGAGAGCGCTGAAAAAGGGGCACATTTCATCGAGTTGTGCGGTCAGCGACGGATCCCGATGATCTTTCTGCAGAATATCACCGGGTTTATCATCGGCCGCCAGTATGAGGCCGCGGGCATCGCCCGCGCCGGCGCCAAGATGGTGCACGCGGTCGCCACCTCCGGGGTCCCGCGGCTCACGGTGATCGTCGGGGGATCCTACGGCGCCGGGAACTATGCGATGTGCGGCCGGGCCTACGAACCTCGATTTCTGTGGATGTGGCCGAATGCCCGAATCTCAGTCATGGGCGGCGAACAGGCGGCGACCGTTCTCCTCACGATCAAGCGCGATCAGTTGCGCCGCGAAGGGAAAGCGATCACCCGAGACGAGGAGGACGCCCTGGTCACCCCGATCCTGGCCAAGTACGAGGAAGAGGGGAGCCCCTACTACAGCACCGCGCGCCTGTGGGACGACGGCATCATCGATCCGGCCGAAACCCGGACCGTGCTGGCGTTGAGCCTGTCCGTCGCCCTCAACGCGCCCCTGCGGGGGATGCGGCCGGGCGTCTTCCGGATGTAGCAGTGCGCAAGGTCCTGATCGCCAACCGCGGTGAAGTCGCGGTGCGCATCATCCGGGCGTGCCGGGAATTGGGACTGGTCGCGGTGGCGGTTTACTCTGAGGTGGACCGCGACGCTCCTCACGTACGCCTCGCGGACGAGGCCGTCCCGATCGGGCCGGCGGAGCCCCAGGAGAGCTACCTGCACGTGGGACGCCTCATCGGCGCCGCCCGGACGGTGGGAGCCGACGCCGTTCACCCCGGCTACGGGTTTCTCTCCGAGAGCGCTGCGTTCGCCGATGCGGTTCGCGAGGCGAGCCTGGTCTTTGTCGGGCCTCCCGCTGAAGTGATTGCACGGCTCGGTGACAAGATTGAGGCTCGGCGGCTGATGGAGCGAACGGGGATCCCGGTCGTCCCGGGCTGGAATGGGATCGGGGCCACCGACCGTGCGCTGATGCAGGCCGCCGCCGGGATTGGCACCCCGCTGCTGGTGAAGGCGGCAGGCGGGGGCGGCGGCCGCGGGATGCGGCTGGTGGAGCGGCTGGACGACCTCCCCGGGGCGCTGGCTGCCGCTCGACGGGAAGCGCGCGCCGCGTTCGGGTCGAGCGATCTCTACCTGGAGCGGTACCTGCCCGACGTTCGACACATCGAGATTCAGGTGCTCGCTGATCAGCACGGAACGATCTGGGACCTCGGCGAGCGCGAATGCAGCGTGCAACGGCGGCACCAGAAGATCATCGAGGAGGCGCCGTCCCCCTTCGTCACACCGGCGCTTCGGGCGCGGCTGGGTGAGGCCGCGACGGGAGCGGCCGCCGCGGCCGGATACGTCAACGCGGGAAGCGTGGAGTTCCTGGTCGACGGGGCCGAACGATTCTACTTCCTGGAGGTCAACACCCGGCTGCAAGTTGAGCATCCCGTGACCGAGATGGTCGCGGGTGTGGATCTCGTGAAGGCCCAACTCCGAATCGCCGCCGGGGACCATCTCGAGGGCACGCCGGTCGGCACCCGCGGGCACGCCATCGAGTGCCGCATCTGTGCGGAAGATCCGGGCCGCGATTTCGCGCCGTCGCCGGGGCCGATACTCGCGCTGGAGGAGCCGGCCGGCCCGGGGATCCGTGTCGATTCGGGGGTGCGCGCGGGATGGCGCGTCCCGGTCGCCTACGATCCGCTCTTGGCCAAGGTCATCGCCTGGGACCGCACGCGAGCTGAGGCGATCGGCCGAATGGCCGAGGCGCTGCGCACGTACGTCATCCTCGGCGTCCGGACGAATCTGGATTTTCTCCAGGACGTCCTTAAGACCGCGACGTTTCGCCAGGGGAAGACCACGACGCGGTTCGTGGAGCGCGACTTGGCCGGATGGCAACCAACGATCCAGGCGGAGGCCGCCGCGATCGCCGCGTGTGTCGCCACCTGGAGCGATGGATCGGCCCCGACGAGGGAAGGGGGTGTCCACGCCCGCGACGTGCCGAGCCCCGATCCCTGGGAGACGATCGGGCACTGGCGGATGGGGACGCGCGATGCCTGACCTCTCCGTGCGGCTCGACGGCCGGGTCGTTCGGTGCACGGTTGAGTGCGCGGGTGAGGAGTTTCTCGTCCACGCGGAAGGAGTCACGCATCGCCTGTGCCTCTCCGTAGTGGAACCGGGGGTGTTCCGGGTGCAGGTCGCCGGCCGCCCCAGGCTGATCCGCGTCGCCCGGGACGGTGACCGCTGGTTTCTGCACATCGACGGGCAGACGATCGAGTCCCAGATCGTGCCGCTGGACGACGCTCCCGTCCGTCCCGCGCATCCCGTGCAGGACGATCTCGCCGCCCCGATGCCCGGGGGCGTGACCCAGGTCCTGGTGCGGGCAGGGGACGCGGTGAGGACCGGCCAAGCCCTCGTCATCATCGAGGCGATGAAGATGGAGCACGTCATCAGAGCCCCCCGTGACGGCCGGATCCACCTCGTGCACGTCCGCCCCGGGGACCAGGTGGAAGCGGGTGCGGCCGTGGCGGAGTTGAGCCCGAAGGGGCAGCCGTCGGATGAGCCGGGATGAACGCGGCGGAGTTTCCTCGGAAGGTCCGGGTCGTGGAGGTGGGGCCGCGAGACGGGCTTCAGAATGAACCCCATACCCTGCCCGTGGCGTCCAAGGTACAATTCATCGAGCGCCTTGCCCGCGCGGGGCTCCCCGTGATCGAAGCGGGCGCGTTCGTCCATCCCGCCCGCGTCCCGCAAATGGCAGACACCGAAGAGGTGTTCCGCCAGCTGGGGCGGCTTCGCGGTCCGGTGTTCTCCGCCCTGGTGCCGAACCGCCTCGGGATGGAGCGGGCCCTAGGTTGCGGGGTGAGAGCCGTGGCCGTTTTCACCGCGGCCTCGGAGGCGTTCACCCGCCACAACATTAACATGGGGATCGACGAATCGCTGCTGAGGTTCCGTGAGGTCCTGCGGCTCGCTGCCCCGGCGGGGGTCCCGGTCAGGGCGTACATCTCCACCGCCTGGTGGTGCCCGTACACCGGGCGGGTCTCCCCTGACGCCGTCCGCCGGGTGGGCATCGCCCTTGCGGAGATGGGGTGCTATGAGATTTCACTCGGGGACACGATCGGCGCGGCCACCCCCGGGGAAGTGACGGCGCTGCTCGATGCCCTCGGCCGAGATCTGTCTCCGGGGATGCTGGCGGTGCATTTTCACGATACCCGGGGAACCGCGTTGGCCAACGTCCTGGCCGCCCTGCTCTGGGGGATCTCGACGGTGGACTCATCGGCTGGGGGATTGGGCGGCTGTCCGTACGCCCCCGGTGCGTCGGGGAACCTCGCCACGGAGGATCTCCTGTACATGCTGCACGGGATGGGGATCGAGACCGGGGTGAACCTCTATGAGGTCGCCGAGGCGTCCCGTCTTCTCGCCGGGGCGCTGGGGCATTCCCTCCCGTCGAGGTATCTCCAGGCCGGCCCGCTCCAGGTCCGGGGCTGATCCCGATCTCGCCGGGACCTTCCGGCCGGTTCTCCGGTCCTCCCGCTTTTCCTCCCCGATCATGAAAAAGACCGCCGAAAGGGCAGGGGCGGGGTTTTTTACCCGAGGGGAACCGAGAAGAGGAATTGGGGCCGATTCCGGCGGGCTGACGCGGTTCTAGGAGGGGACGGGAGCGACCGACTCTGGCGCCGGGTGAGGATACCGGTTCATGAGGATCTCGAAGCTCCGTGGTCCCTCGTTGAACAGGAGGTCGATCGCCGAGAGTTCGGGGATGAAACCCAGCTGGGGAAATTGCTGCTGGTAGGCAGGGCAGGCCCAGTCCTGCACGCTCAGGGTGACCCCGGCGGCGGCGAACGATTCGGCGTCCAAATGGTGCCCCACCGCAAACGCCCCCGTCAGGTAGTGGCTGGCCCCAAGCTGCCGACAGAGGCCAACCAGGCGGTCCGTTCCATGTCCGGGGACCCCGAGGTCGGAACTCGCCACCACCTGCGTTGAGATGCCGAATCCCTGGGTCAGCGCCCGCAGCAGGCCGAAGTTCAGCGCGGCGAGGCTGCCCCACTCGCCGGCGTAGATGCGCTCAAAGGTTTCTCGATGCTGATGGAAGTACCGGGCTTTTCCGTAGCTCTGGACGATCGACCTCCAATGCTTCTCCCGCCACGATGTTTGCGGGTTGATCTCGACCTCGCCGATCGGCCGGAAGGCGGCGGCGCGGAGCGGGACGGTCAGCAGGAGCGCCCCGTTGGGCCCCTTGATTCGGTTGCGATTCTGCCAGCCGTTCTTGGTGTACTGGGCGTCATCGAGAAGGACAAACACATCGCACGAGGCGATCTTGTGTAGATAGCGCAGCCAGGGCAGGTAGTGCGGCTGATGGATTGCGACGATCATAGAGCCGGGACGGCCTGAGGGGCCCTGGCCACCGCCGATGCGAGAAAATTGTGGTCGAGACACCAGGCGATCGTCTGCGACAGTCCATCATCAAGAGGGACGCTAGGTTCGAAGCCCAAAGTCTGGCGGGCCCGGGTGATATCGGGGACGCGGCGGCGGGTGTCTTCGTAGCTCTGCCCGTAGTAATCCGCGTACGGCACCAGCCTGATCGGCGACGACGACCCGCTCAACGCCTTGATGCGGTGGGCGAGCTCCAGGATCGTCAGTTCCCCGGTGTTGCCGATGTTGAACACGAGGCCATTCGCCTCCGGAGTGCTCCCGGCCGCGAGGATTCCCCGCACCGTATCCACCACGTAGGTGAAGCAGCGTGTCTGCCGGCCGTCGCCGTGGACGGTCAGCGGTTCACCGTTCAAGGCCTGCTTCACAAATCTCGCCACCACCGTGCCGTATCCATTAAAGTGGATCCGCGGCCCGTAGGCGTTGAAGAATCGAAGCGCCACCACCGGCATGCCCTGCGCCGCGTAGGCAAAGGCCAGGTGCTCGTCGATTGCCTTCGACGCCGAGTACGACCACCGATTGACCGTCGTCGGACCGAGCACGCGGTCATCGTCTTCTCGGAGAGGCACGTTCGCGTTTTTCCCGTACACTTCTGACGAGGAGGCCAGCACGGTCTTCCGGCGGTGGGCGAAGGCGGCCTCGAGCAGGTTCGCGGTCCCCTGGACGTTGGTGGCGATGCCCCGCAGGGGGTCGGACACGATGTACGACATTCCCACCGCCGCGGCCAGGTGGTAGACGACGTCGCATGCGGCAACCGCACCTTCCACGAGCGCGCGGTCGAGCACAGACCCCGTCATCAGCCGAAACCGGGGGTGGGCGATGACGTGCGCAACATTCCCGGTCTGCCCGGTGGAAAGGTTATCGAGGACCCACACCTCATCCCCCCGCGCCAGCAGCGCATCGACGAGGTGCGATCCAATGAATCCGGCCCCGCCCGTTACAAGGTTCCGCATCAATCCCCTGGGAACTCGGCAAGATCAGTCTGTCTGTCCTCACCGTACTCCCGCGACGGGAAGGCGTACACCCTCCGTTTGTGGGGAACCTCTCATCCGTACGGATGGATCTCCGCGCGGCCCGGGGCGGCGGAACGTTACAAAGAATCTCTTCGCAGGGTCAACAGCCCCAAGGTGTATCCCACGGCATACGCCACGAGCGTCGCCAGGTAGACCCACTTGGACGATGCGACCGCAGCGGCGAGGTGGCGGAGGTATCTTCCGACCCGCTGGGGGAGTGCGGTGGGTGGAGGGACCGGCTCATCGTGGCCCGTCGTTTGCTCGATCACGAACTCGGGGTGGAACTTCGCGACATAGGCCGCGCCCAGCCCGTTTCGGAAGTACTGGCGTACCAGGCCGCCCAAGGTCGATGGGAGGAGGTGGTGGATCGACGTCCCGGGGACCACCACCACGCGGTACCCCAAACGGCGAACCTCCCGACGCAGGTACGGGTCGAGCCCGCGCGGGATCTGTTCGTGCTCGCCCCCGATGCGGACGAAGATCTCCTTCCTGATCGCCAGGCACGGGTGCTCGGCCATGTCGCTGTCGGTGACGACGTGCACGATGGGCGAACTGCGCCTCGGCAGCTCGCGCAGCGCCCGGTGGACGAACGGCGGGGCGTCCGGGGGAATCTGGTTCGGCACCCCCGCGATCCCGATGGTGAGATCCTGGTCGAGCGCATACACCAGCGCGTCAAGCACCCCGCCATCGCCGAGCTGGGTATCATCGTCCATCGTGACCAGAATGCTTCCGCGCGAGATCGCCGCGGCGGTGTTGATCGCCCGCCCCTGACGCCGGTCCCCCTGCACGACGATCACCTCGGTCTCCTGCAGGTGTTGGGCGGCGAGCTGCTGCAGCAGGCGATCGAGAAGGGCGGCACGACGGGCATGCGCGGTCGGGATAATCACCGAAACCCGCGGAACCGCCGTGCGGCCAGATGATACCACGCGCACCTCCGGTAGGGGCCCGTTTTCGGGGTATCGGACGAACTCGAGCCGGCCGGCTGCCGCGCGTCGCGCCAGCGCCTCGTCGCCGGGCGGGGATCCGAAGGTGGGGGGGAGGACGAAGCGCTCAAACGTCGCGGTGGGAGGTTCTTCTCGCCGAAGCCGGAGGAGGTGCCGCAGGTACTCCCAGTGCTGGGACAGAGTGAGCTTGCTCTGGCCGGTGTGTCTCACCTCGAACCGATAGGGCACTTCCACCACCCGCCGGACGTGTCCCCGGACGAGGATCTCGAGCAGAATCTTAAAGCCGAGCGGGCGCAGGCGGACACCCTCGACCACGCGCCGCCTGAAGGCGAAAAACCCCGACATCGGATCGGAGATCCCTCGCGCACGGCGGAGGAGTACCTGGGCCAGGGCCACCGCCACACGGGAGACGATTTGCCGCAGCGGCGAGAGCTCCGACCGACCGCCGGGCACGTACCGGCTGGCGACAGCCAGATCGGCGCCGGTGTGTTCGAGTGCTCGATGCAGCCACGGGACGGCTTCGGGGGGATGCTGGAGATCGGCGTCGAGGACGCACATCACCTCGCCGCTGGCGGCGTTGATGCCGTCGATCACGGCGGAGGCGAGGCCCCCGCGTCCCTCCCGATGGATAAGGCGGAGGCCCGGACGCGTGCCCGCCAACCCGGCCACGATGCGGTCGGTCCCGTCGGTGCTGTCGTCGACGACCACGAGTTCGTAGTCGAGCCCGTCGAGCGCCGCCGTCGTCCGGTCGACGAGCGCGCCGATGGTTTCCGCTTCGTTGTAGGTGGGGATGATGATGGAAAGCGCGGGCATCAAAGCGAAATCTGCGAGTCGTCGCTGACAAACACCCGGAGCGCTCTGGGGCCGTCCGTCGACCGTCTGATCGTCACCCCGCGCCCGAGCACGCTGTCCTCGATCCGATCAATTCCCTCCAAATGGCAGTGGTCGAGCACCACGGAGTGCTGGATGCTCGTCTCGGTGATCGTGGTGTCGTCTCCGATCGCGGTGTAGGGGCCGATGAACGCCCCGCGCACCCGGCAGCGCTCGCCGATGACCACCGGGCCGCGGATCACGCTGCGTTGCACGGTGGTGGTCGCCCCGATCTCGACCCGACCCGTGACGACGCACTCCGCGTCGACGGTCCCGAGCACATGGCGCTGGGTGAATTCGTCGAGCACCGCCCGGTTCGCTTCCAACAGGTCATCTTTCTTGCCGGCGTCCAACCACCAACCCTCGAGGCGCACGGTGTCGACCCGCCCACCCTGTCGCAGGAGCTCCTGGATCGCGTCCGTGATCTCCAGCTCGCCGCGCGCCGACGGTCGGATTCGCGCGATCACCCCGTGAATGCTGGGTCGGAACAGGTACACTCCCACCAGCGCGAGGTTGCTCGGCGGAACCGCGGGCTTCTCCACCAACGTCCGGACGGTTCCATCGCCGTTGAGGACCGCGACCCCGAACTGTCGAGGATCCGCGACTTCTTTCAGGAGGATCAAGGCCTCGGCGGTGCCGGCCTCGAACCGCTGGCGGAGCTGACGCACTCCCCCTTGAATGAGGTTGTCCCCCAAGAACATCAAGAAGGGGCTGTCCGCGAGGAATGGCCGCGCGACCTGCACGGCGTGCGCCAACCCGTGGGGGGCGTCCTGGACGATGAAGGTGGTGCGCACCCCCCAGCGCTCGCCCGAGCCGACGGCCTCTTGGACCGCGGCGCCCGTCTCCGGCGAGATGATGACGCCGATCTCCTTGATGCCCGCCGCCGCCATCTGCTCCAGAACCATATGCAGGATGGGCTTGTTTGCGACCGGAATCAACTGCTTGGCGCTGGTGTAGGTCAGCGGGCGCAGCCGCGTGCCGCGCCCACCCGAGAGGACCAACCCCTTCAGTTCCCCCATGGCGCCTCCCGACCGCACTTTCTGCCCACGACCTGCCGGCGTGACGGAGACACCACTACGGGCCGCCACCGGCACGATCCTCCTTGTGAATACCCAGGCCGGCCGGCCCCCGGACGCGCGATCCCGCGCGGCTCGCGTTGACACTCCGCGGCGGCCCGTGGTATCGTGGGCTCCGCGCCGGCTTGGTTGTCCGGGCGGGCGCGATTGTGCTCCGGAAAAATGGAGCGTGTCGCCCGCGGACCCCCGCAGCCGCTCCGGGACCGGGAGAGGACCCGAGATGCCCTTTCGGTTCGAACGCCTCGAGATTCCAGACCTCATCCTCATTGAAAGCACGGTGCTTCCCGACGGCCGCGGGTTTTTCATGGAGACGTACAAGCGCTCCGAGTTCGTTGACGCGGGCATCTCCGCCACCTTCCTCCAAGATAACTACTCGCACTCCACCGGCGGGGTGCTCAGGGGCCTGCATTATCAGAAACATCCCAGGGCCCAAGCGAAGCTCGTTACCGTACTCCACGGGGAGATCTTCGACGTGGCGGTCGATATCCGCCGGGGGTCGCCGACCTTCCAACGGTGGGTAGCCGTGACGCTCTCCGCGGGTAATCGGCGGATGCTCTACGTGCCGGTCGGGTTCGCCCACGGGTTCTGCACGTTGAGCGACCAGGCCGACGTGGTCTATCGGGTCACCGCGGAGTATGCGCCGGACGCGGACCGGGGCATCCTCTGGAACGACCCGGATCTACAGGTGACGTGGCCGATCCCGCACCCGGTGCTGTCGCCGAAGGATGCGCGCCTCCCTCTGTTCCGCGATGCCGACAGCAACTTTGTCTACGAGCCACACCCCAGCTGACCAGGGGCCGCCCCCGCCCCCCGAGGTTTCGAGTCATCCGCCTCACGGCCGCAGGACCGGCGCGATTTCTTGAGCCTGAACCGGGTCCGCGCGCCCCGTGTCGATGCTCCTAGCCGAGATCCGGCTCCCCACCCGGGCACGGGCCCCCACCACGGGGGTCACCGAGAAGGGACCCGGTGGGCGGGCGATCCCCCGCTCGATGAGTGGGGCCACCCTTTGGCCGCCAGCCACCGGGTGTAGAGGTGATCGATCTTCACCATCATCGTCTCGATGCTGTACGGGTCGGTTCGCGCCTGGGCGCGGAGCCCCATCGCACGAGCGCGCGGGGGATCGGCGAGGCCGCGGACGATGGCCGCCGCCAGGGCGTTCGGATCGCCCGGGGGAACCAACTCGCCGGTCTCCCCGTCGGTCACCACATCCTGGATCCCGCTGATCCGCGATCCAATGACCGCACGCCCCGCCGCCATGGCCTCCACGGCGGCCTTGCCCATGCCCTCGTTCATCGAGGGGAGCACCACCAGATCGAAGATCGGCATGATCTCCGGGACGTCGCGCCGCAGCCCCAGAAAGACGACCGACCCGTTAACGCCGAGGGCGGCGGCCCGCCGCTCCAAGTCGGGGCGGAGTGCCCCGTCGCCGACGTAGACCACCGTGGCATCGGGCACACCCACGCGGATGCCTGGGACCGCTTCGAGGAGGTGCTGCACCCCCTTCACGGGCACGAGCCGGGCGACGCATCCGACCAGCGGTCCGGACGGAGGGAGTCCCAACTCCCGGCGCTTGGCACGGACGTCGGGGCGCGCGTCCCGAAACCGGTCGACGTCGACCCCGCTGTGGATGACGGTAAACCGCTCCGGCGGCCCGATGCGGAGGCGGAGATGGTCATCCCGCTCCGCCTCGGTCAGGCAGATAATCTGGTCGGTCCATCGGGCCAGCCCGCGCTCCAGCCGACACAGTCCCGCCGACCCGGGACGGTTCAGATAGTCGTGGAAGGCGTGCCCGTGGGGAGTATGGAGGACGATCGGGACGCGGGCGAGTCGGGCCGCAATCCGCCCCAGCAGGCCGGCCTTCGTCGTGTGGGTGTGGACGATGTGGTATCGACCCCGCCGCATCAACGCGTACAGGTGGGCCAGGGCGGAGAGATCGCGCACCGGGTGGGGGGCGCGAACGAGATCGGGGATTCGCACGAACGCGCTCGTCGCGGGAACGCGATCCTCCAAACTGCCCTCCGGCCCAACCGTCGGTCCGCTGGCGAGCGTGACCTCGTACCGCGCCGGGTCCAAATGCGCCGCGGTGAGGAGGGTGTTCTCCTGAGCGCCGCCCACCACCAAGCGGGTAATCACGTGGAGGACACGCACACGATCGCGAGGCACGGCGCTAGCCGGCGGGAGCCGGCTCCCCCCAGATACGCTTGATCGCGGCATCCCAGGCGATTTCGACCGCCTCGGCGTGCCGCCTCCCGTTCGCGCCGAGGCGTGCGGCTTCTCCGCCATCGCGCAAGATCTCGATCAACACCTCCGCCAACCGATCGACGTCGGTCGGGTCGACCAGGTGGCCGGTCACCCCGTCCTGAACGACCTCCGGGATCCCACCGCTGCGGCCCCCCACGACCGGCCGCGCGGCCGCGGCGGCCTCGAGGAAGACGATCCCGAATCCCTCGATGCCGTCGCGCTGAGGTAACGCCCGGCTCGGCATGGCGAACACGTCGCACGCGGCGTAGAGGCCGGGAAGGTCGGCCGGAGGCACGTATCCCATGAAGCACACCGCATCCAGGCAGCCGACCTCTTGCGCGACCTCGCGCAACCGCCCCTCCTCGGGACCCCGGCCGGCGATGAGGTATCGAACGGGACCGACCGATCGGCGCACCAAGCTGAGCGCGCGGATCACCATGTCGTGACCCTTGCGCTCGATCAGCCGGCCGACGGTCAGGATCACCTTATCGTCGCCCAGGGCGTACCTGGCGCGAACCCGACGGCCTTCGCCCTCGCCCGCGAACTGCGCGGTTCCCGGGCTGATTCTCAAGACCTCGACCCGGGCCGGTAGGATCCCCAGCGCCGCGTAGTGCTCGCGGGTGTACGCGCTGTTGACGACGACGAGCGCGGCCCGCCGCACGATGGCCCTGGCGACCGCGCGCATGGGACGAAGGCGCATGTACGCCGCCATCTCCCCCCCATGCAGGTAGATCACATAGGGGAGGCCCCACCACCAGTTGAGCATGAACCCGATAGGCCCCAGGTACAGGTGGCCGAGGTGGATCGTGTCGATGGCCTCGCGGCGGATGACGCGGACCGCTCGCACGAAGAAGAGGGCGATCTGCGCCAGGCGGGCCGCGGGGTGGGAGCCGGTTGGAACGGAGCTTCGAATGATCCGGTACCGCTGTGCACGGTCAAAGGCGTCGTCGCCGGCAAGCCGGGGGGCCAGCACGACGATCCGGTCGGGCGGGACCGAGGCGCCGACCCGCGCGTAGCAGGTCGATTCGCCGCCCCCCATGGGGGGAAAATCGTTCGTGATCAGCAGCGCGCGCATCAGGCGTAGCTCCGGACAAAAACCGGCCGCTTTCCGGAGGCGAGGCGGGGCAGACCGTCGACCGCCGCGGCGGCGATCTCCCAACCGTCCCCAAATGCCGCCCGGGCCGCCGCGGTCGCCGCGGCCAGATCGCCCGCCGGTGGCTGCGAGCCCTCCACATGCACGAGGAGGCGCGAGCGCGCGGGGTGGATGACCTGGACGTGTGCCCGCAGCGGCTCGGGCAGCGCGGTCAAGAACGCTTCCACCGTCGCGCGGGCCAGGATCAGGCCCGCCGGCCCGGTCAACCGCTCGTCGAGGCGCCCGGACACCCGCACGGCGGGGAGCCCTCGCCCACACCGGCAGGGCCCGGGACTCACCACCCCGACATCCCCCGTTTCGTATCGAATGAGTGGGAAGGTGCGGTTGCGGAGCTGGGTGGCCAAGATCGGGACCCCACCGCCATCCGTCGGGGTGTGAGACCGGACGGCCTCGAGGAAGACGTTCTCGGCCGTGATGTGCAGCGTGCCCTCGGGACACTCGAACGCCATCGAGCCCAGTTCCCCGTTCCCGTACTCCTCTGCGACCGGGCAACCAAACGCCCGCGCGATCGCCTCCCGCTGGGCCAGATACACAGGTTCCCCGGTCGCCACGATCACCTTGAGGGGGCGCCGAGGGCTCCACCCGCGGTGGCGGACCGCCTCCGCCAGGCGGTGCATCGCCGAGGGATACCCGTAGACAAACGCAGGAGCGAATCGCTCCAGGCGGTCCAGGATCGTGTCCGCCCGCCCATCGAACTCCCCGTCCACCGGCACACGCCACCAGTTCATGGCCCAGTCCTTCGCCCGGATCGCCGCGCTCCGCGCCCCGCTCGCCCCCGACCCAAGGACGATCGCGCCGCGGTCGGCGGGATCGATTCCCCACCACCGCAGCCCGCGCCATGTTCCGGCGATGTACCAGCAGTAGGTCGCACGGGTCAGCGGGACCTGGACGCTGGACCCGCCGCTTCCGCCGGACCGCCGCCGCATCACGCCGGACCAGGTGGCCCCCGTGCGGATCGCCGACCACGAAGCGATCACGTCCTGGCGGCGCAGTGGCGGGATCCGCCGAAACGCCTCGGGGGTCAGGGGATCATCGAGGTCCACCGTCGCCAGCCGCTCCCGGTAAAAGGGGCTGGCCTGCCGCGCGTGGCTCACGCACGTGCGCAGCTGCGCCCACTGGCTTGCCCCGATCGCCGATCCCGACTGCCACTGCGTCGCCCAATGCGCACGACGGGCGGCGTCCAGTTCCCGACCCAGCAGGCAGCGGCATCCCACGTTCCGCAGGTGGGTGATGGTCACTGGGCTCCCCTCAACATCGCGTCACCGGGCCGAGTCCCCGGCGGGAAGCCCGTGCGTCCCCGCCACCGCGGCGCCCCGCCAAAGATCGAGGAACCGGTCGGCGATGCGGGGAACGGCGTATCCGGCGGCCTTCTGGAGATTCCGCGCCGCGAATCCGGCGGACTTCGCCGGATCGGTCAACGCCCCCACCACCCCATCGGCAAGCGCCGCGGCATCGCCGGCCGTGACCAGCGACCCGTTGATGCCGTCCTCGACCACCGCGGGAATTCCCATGATGTTCGAGGCCACGATGGGGAGCCCGCAGCTCATCGCCTCGATCAGCACGATTCCGAAGGATTCGACAAGGCTGGGGAGGACGAAGAGGTCCGCCGCCCGCATGTACCGGATGACCTCTGCGTGCGCCTGCGCTCCGACAAACACCACGTGCTCCCCGAGGTGCAGATCTCGACCCCGCTGCATCAACCGGGACCGCTCCTCCCCCTCGCCCACCACGACCAACCGCGCGTCGGGGCAGCGGGACAGGACGCGGGGCATGGCGTCGAGGAGATGGTCAACCCCCTTCTCCGCGATCAGCCGCCCGACGAACAGCAGGACCTTGGCGTCGGCGGGGAGGTGGAGCTGGGAGCGTGCGGTCCCGCGGTCCAGCTCGTGCGACGGCTCCTGTCGAAAGCCGTGGGGAATAACCTCACCCCGGCGTCCGGAGAGCGCGAGCGCCCTGGCCTGGAGGTCCGGGGTCACCGTCGCCACCCGGTCACAGCGGGTCAATGCCCACCGGATGTAGGTCCGTCGGGCCCAGGCTCCGGACTGGTAGAGGTCGAGCCCCTGGACGTAGACTACCGATGGGATGCCCAGCGCGCGCCCGGTGAGCCACGCAAGGAACCCGCAGGAGAGCGACTGTCCCTGGATGACGTCCGGGCGGACCCGCCGCGCGATGGCGGCCAGCAGAGCGGCTCGCTGCGCCATCCGCGTCAAAGGGACGCGGGCCGGTCTGAGGCGGACCACCTCGAGCGCGTGCGACATCTCGTGCGGAAGCGCATGCTCCCGGGTGTTGACGGCGACGGTCACGCGGTGCCCTCTCGAGACCAGCTCCTCGGCCAGAAATCGCGTGGCCACGGCGGTCCCGGCGATTTTCTCGGGGGGATACTCGTTGGTAATCAACAGGATGCTAGGATGCATGTCGCCGTCCCGTTGCGATCGGCGGACCGGGGGGGGGCTCCAAGCCGACGATGCACAGGACCGCCCGGCGTAACCAGAGCCAGGTGGAGATGTCCTGAGCCCCACGGCCGCGGATTCCCTTCACCAAATAATTGATCAGCTTCGGAAGGAGCCCCACCAGCGCGATCACCGCATAGAAGGCGAGGTAGCGTCGGCCGACATACTTCTGAAAGAGGTACCGCCGGCTGTGGAGCGCCACAAGCGACGCCCGTTTGGCTCGTGTGGCGTTTATCCCGAACCCGGCAAGCACGTGCACTTGGGGCGCGTAGAGGATCTTCCACCCGCGCCGCCGGAACCGATAGCACCAGTCGAAGTCCTCGCCGTAAATGAAGATGCGGTCGTCCATGGGCCCGACCTCCCGCAGCGCCTGGCTGCGGCAGAACATGATTCCGCCGCCGATGTACGGGATCTCCACGAGGTCCCGGGTTTCGTGCGGGACCGGCGCTCCCCACCGCAGAAGCCGCTTCACCGCCCGGGCGATCTCGATGAGGGACAGCTCGTTCACCAGGAAAAACGCGAACCCCAAGGTGGACGGCGAGGGGACGTGATAGCCGTAGAGGGGGGTGCCCCCGGAATCGACCTTCATCGCCGTGAGCATCCCCGCTTCCGGATGGGCCCTGGCGATCTGGATGAGCCGGTCGAGCTGGTCGGGAGAGATGGTGGTGGAGTCGTCGAGAAAGAGTACGAACTCCCCTTTGGCCAGGCGGAGACCGGTGTTTCGCCCCTGCGCGCTCCCCAGGTTGTGGGGGTTGACGACCAGCCGTACGCTGGGAAATGCCTCCCGCACAACGTCGGGACTGCCATCCGTCGATCCGTTGTCGACGACGATCACGTCGACGCGATACGGCAGCGCCGTCACCCCGCGCAGGGCGTCCAGGCTCCGCCGGAGCAGGTCGCGCTTGTTGAAGTTGAGGATCACAACGGTGCAGTAACACTCGTCCGGCATCGACATCTCCTCACGTGCGAGAGGTTCCCCTTCGAGATCGTCGGACCGCACGGATGCGCCCGGGCGGGACCCCATCGCCATTACACCGTCCGGATGCAGAGCGCCGAGGCCAGGATCCGTCGGAGCATCGCCCGATGTTCCTCGGCGTGGCGGCTCAGCCGGCACCGTCCCAAAATCTCCCAGACGATCAGCCGGGGGAGCGCGCCGGCGATGAGTACCGCGCGGAAGAAGACGACGCCGAGCAGCCCATAGTGCGCCCGGAAGTAACGGGACTCCACGACCGGGCCATCCGCCGAGATCGGCGTCTGGCCATGCCGCTGGCTGCCCCGACCGTGGTGGACGACCTCGGGGCGGGCGAGCGCCCGGAACCGGTAGCCGGCTTTGGCGGCGCGGTGCGCCCACTCGACATCGACCCCGTAGAAGAAGCGTTCATCGAGTCCTCCGACGGCATCGAACACCCTCCGTGGAACCATCAGGCACGCCGACGATACCCAATCGACCTCGCGGTCTTCCCGGTGATCCCAGGCGCGGTAGTCATCGAGCAGGCCGAGACGGTACAGACCCAAGGTATTTCCGACGACGGCCTTCATCGGGAACGGCCAGCACGACCGCTGGATGCTCCCGTCGGGGTTGAGCAGTTTGGGGGAGACCCCACCGAGGCGGGGGTCGGCGTCGAGGGATCGCATCATCTCCTCAAGCGCGCCGGGCCTGACCACGGTATCCGAATTCAGGAGGAGGATGTTGCGGCCCCCGGCGAGCGCGATGCCTTGGTTGTTCGCACCGGCATACGCCCGATTCTCCTCGTTGCGGATGAGCCGCGCCCCGGGAAACCGCTCGGCCACCATCGCCGGTGACCCGTCGGTCGACCCGTTGTCCACGACGATGATCTCCACGCGTAAGGGGGTGTGGGCGAGCACCGCCTCAAGCGAACCCAGGCACTCCCCCAGCAGACGCCGGGTGTTCCGGTTGACAATGACGATCGAGAGGTCAAGCGGACTGGGTGGCATGTGGGGTCCGGTGCCCGTGACCGAGGCACGCGCGGTAGACCTCTGTCAAGAGGTCGACGTGTCGAACCATGGTCGGTGGGGGAGTGGTGCGCGCCGACATCGCGGCCACTAACTGGGGCGTGTCCAGAAACTGCCTCAGGCATGCCTGGAGCGCGCGCGAACTTCCGGGTTCGAAGAGCAGGCCATTCTGACCGTCTTGAATGTACTCGGGGACGGCGCCGATGCGTGAGGCAATCACCGGCAACCCGGCCGCTTGGGCTTCCAGGGTCGCCAGGCCCACGGACTCCGGAAAGAGGCTGGGGACGACGACGACGTCCACCTCGTCCAGGATCGCGGGCAGATCGCCCCGATCGTACGGACCGCGGAACTCGAGCGGCCTCCCCGCCAAGGTTTGGAGTCTTGCGGCGTCCTCCGCGCCGGCCGGGCCGAAGCACAGGACCCGCGCCTGGTCCGGAGGGATCCCGCGCACCGCCTCCGCGAGGATGTGCGCGCCTTTGAGGTGGACGACGCGCCCCAGAAAGCCCACCCGCAGCGGGGCGCGCGCCTGCCTGATCCGCCAGAGATCGGTCTGCGAGAGGTCCAAGCCGAGGCGCAGAACCCGAATCCGCGCCTCGGGTACCCCGTGGCGGACGAACGTATCTCTCACAAAATTGGAGACCGCTAGCACCGCGTCCGCCTCGCGCAGCATCTCGAGCAAACGCGCCGACCGTGCGCCGTGCGCCAGCGTGTCGCGAAGCGATCCTTGCGCTTCCCCGGCGGCCGCCGTATCCGACGTCGCCGACCAGGCGCTGTGGTCGCCGGCCGCCGGCCGCACCATCTGCGCACGCGCGCGCTGCACAAGCTCGCGCCCCGGCCCCGGGGGCACCACCGCCATCAGCCGCCGGTACACACGCCGGCCGAGGGAGCCGGGATTTGCGCAGTAACGCGCGCAGTTCTTCCCCCCGTCGGGACCGGAGCAGGGCATCCCGTCGGCGCGCATCAGGACGATCCGGGTACAGAGCGCCCAAAAGTCATGGAGCGTGACGATCACGGGGATCCCATGACGCTTGATCATCGGCAGCACCGAGCCGGACAGTCCTTGGAAGGCGTGGATGTGAACCAAATCGGGCCTGGTCCGCTCCAGGCAGTTTCGCATCAACCGCTCTATCCGGCCATCGGCGCAGTCGGCGAGCGGACGTTCCGGGGACATGGCAGGGGGGAGCGGAGAGTTAACCAGGCTGGCAAACGTGATTCCCCGCTCCTCGAACCACCGCAGGTAAGGGGCAGGCCGCCAGCTCCGCTCCCAGCTGGTCAGGTGCGCCACGGAGTGGCCGCGCCCGACGAGTTCGAGTTCCAGATCCTGACAGTACGTCGCCACGCCGCTGCCTCGGGCGAAGGGATGATCGTGGGTGACGCTGAGAATCCGCATTACGCGACGAAGAAGATCTCGTAGCGGCCGGAGAAGCGTTCCAGGAACCGGGCCCCCCAGGCCCCCTGAGACGCGAACCCCGCCAGCTGTGACCGGTAGGCCGACAACGCCAGGCGCTTGGTTCCCGCGACCCCCGCCACGCGGACCTTGACGCTCCCGAAGGCGTCCATGAGGTGCGAGGCGGCCGCTAGGCGGGCCCTGCCGCGAAGGCGGCTCCAGAGCCAGGGCCCGTACCAGATCGGATACTCGTAGAGGTGGCCCCCGGGGGGAAGGCTGGCCCGCCCGATCTGCCAGGTGGCGATGTGGTCGGGGTGGTATTCTCGGCGGTACGGCACGAACAGGTCCTCGACGCCGCAGCGCTCCACGAGCCGCCGGATCGTCGCGATCGCCTCACCGCGGTGCTCTCCCAGCCGGCCGTCCGCGTACCGGAGGAAGGTCAGCCGGTGCCGGGGCACCCCGAGGGCGGCGGCCGCGGCCATCGCCTCGACCTCCCGAACGGCCCGCCCACTGCCGCCCGCCGCCTTGACGCCGTTTCGCCCGTCGGTCAGGAAGGCGATGGAGACGTCGGCGTCTGCCCGCACCTTCAAGGCGATCGTGCCCCCGCAGCCGAGGACCTCATCGTCCGGATGCGGCGCCAGGAACAGCGCGCGCCGGCCGTCCATCAACGGATCGACCTCGCGCGCCAGGGCCTCCACCAGCCGGGGAACCCTGATCCTCACGGCGCGTGCGCCCCGGCCGGTGCCGGTTCGGCATCGGGCTCGGCGGGCGCCGCCTTCCGCCACTGCCAGCGGTAGTCGGTGTACACCGGGCTGTCGATCCACGTCCCGATCAGCGCGGGTCCGTTGTGCCAAGCGGGTCCGTCCGAGACCCGGAACGCCCCGACGGGCTGCCAGTCGAAGAGATCGCCGTAGGCATGACTGTTCACGACCGAGCACCACGTCTGGTAGACACTCGGGAGCAGTGGCAGCTTGGGGATGTGGCACGAGACCTCGAACCGCCCGTCGATCTGGTCGGGGATCTGGCCGTCCGCCAACATCGAGCAGACGATGAGCGTGCTGGGTCCGCCGCGGCTGATGCCGATGCTGAAACACGGCCGCAGCAGCGGGATCTCCGCGTGCACGGTCAGCCGAATCTCCATCGCTTCGCCCGTGCGGAACGCGGCGCGCTCCACCCCGTGCACGTCAAAGTACCTCACCCGCTCGACCTTCAGGAACCGCGAGGGACGCGGTTGAAACTCCCGAATGATGCGGGCTTGCTGGCGAGTGTCCACCCAATCCAGATAGTTCCGCAGCACCCCGCGGGTCTCGCCCAACGCCTCCACCCGTCCGTCCAAGAGGAACACCCCGCGACGGCAGATCGCCTCGACCGCGGTAAGGTTGTGCGAGACAAACAGCAGGGTCCGACCCTCCCGCACCAGGCTCATCATCCGCTCGACGCACTTGGCCTGGAACCCCGCGTCGCCCACGGCCAAGGCCTCGTCGATGACGAAGATGTCCGGGTCGAGGTGGCTGGCCACGGCAAACCCCAGCCGCAGCTGCATCCCGCTCGAGTACATCTTCACCGGCCGATCGAGGGCCTCGCCGATCTCCGCGAAGTCGACGATCTCGTCGAACCGACGCTTGATCTCGTCACGCGGCATGCCCATGATCCGTCCGTAGAGCCAGACGTTCTCCCGGCCGGTCAGTTCGGGGTGGATCCCCGCACCGACCTCGATCAACGCCGCCACACGGCCGCGCACCCGGACGCGGCCGCCGGTCGGATACGAGATCCGGGTGAGGAGCTTGAGCGCGGTGGTCTTGCCCGCGCCGTTCGGACCGATGAGCGCGTACGACTCCCCCTGCTGCACCTCGAACGACACGTGCTCGAGGGCCATCCGGCCCTTCGGGTTCGCCTCGCTCCGACGGCCGCGGCCCACCAGCCTCCGCCCGAATTGGGCGAGATCGTAGCGCAGGGCGGGGTACATCGGCCCGCCCACCCCTCGATAGCGCTTACTGACGTCCTCGAAACGCACGGCCCAGGTCATAATCTACACCACGTCCGCGAAGCCGGGTTCCATGTGCTTGAACAGCCGATATCCGAGCCAGGCCACGAGGAGCGAGACCGCGGTGCTCAAGGCCAATAGCCCCAGATCGGGTCCTCGGCCCTGGGTCAGGGTCCGCCGGAAACCGTCCAGAATGCCGGCCGCAGGGTTGAGGAGAATGTACACGGGCCTCCACCGCTCCGGCACCGCGGTGAGCGGGTAGGCGACGGGGCTGGCAAACATCCACAACTGCAGCATCAGCGGCAGCGCATATCGGAAGTCTCGGTAGTAGATGGTAAGCGCGCCCATCGCCATCGCCACCCCCGAGGCCAGCAGGGCCAGGATCCCCCACAGCGGGACCGCCAGCAGCATCGCCCACGAGTAATGGATGCCCAGGAACGGGCTGAGCACGAGCAGCATCCCCAGCCCGATCGCGAAATCCAGCCCCGACCCCAAGACGCCCCCCAGAATGGGAGCCTCCCGGGCGAAGTAGACCTTCCGCAGCAGCGCGCCGTCCATCATCAACGCTTGTGCCCCGAACGAAACCGCCGTCTGCAGGAACATCCAGGGGATCAATGCGGAGAGCGCAAACGCCGGGTACGAGCTGACATCCCCGCTCGGTTTGGCGAAACGTCCGAACAACACCACGAAGATCGCCAGAAACGACAGCGGCTGAATCAGCGCCCAGAGGACCCCCAGCGCCGCCTGCTTGTACTTCAATCGAACGTTGCGCTCGGCGAATGCCCACATCACGTCGCGATATGCCCAGAGCTCCCGAAGCGCCTGTCGCACAGACGCCTGGTGGTTGCTCTCAACCACGAGTTCGATCACCCGTCTACCCTCCTTGGACTCCACGGCCATCGCGTGGAGCGCCGTATCCCGGATCATACCGTCCACTCCGCGGCCGGGGCTCCGAGTGCCCCCGTTGATGGCTCGCTCCATGCATCGGCCGGCGACGCCTCCCGCACCCCCGCCGCGGCCACCTCCCGGTGGAGCACCGCGACCAGGCCGAGCACGGTGAAGAAGAACGCCCCGGCTCGGGCGGCGGAAATCGAAGGGCTGAAGACGCTGTACAGGGCGTAGCCCAGGAGACAATGCTGCAGCCCGGTGATCATCGGCAACGCCGGGGAGTTGCTCGCCAGAGCCGCACGGTACGCGTCGTGCGCCGTCCTCGCGATGCGCACGACCACCCAAAGGAAGATCAAGAACCCCAGGAGTCCCGTATAAATGAACTGGCCCGCGTATTCGCTGTCGATGCTGCCGAGCGCGATGCTGCCGAGCCCCCAACCCAGGACGGGCGATGTGGTCAACACCTGAAGGCTGTGCTCGATCCCTGGCGCAAACCGGTCGAAGATGGAGACGCCGAGCGCGCTGGCCTGGGCCGGAGCGTTGAAGATCGAGGTCAACGTGAGAAACCGTTGCGTCACGTTCTCCGGGAAGAGGGTCACCCCCACCACGGAGATGACCAAGGTGGTGATCGGCAAGAGGAGCAGGATCGGCCGTTTCCGCCACACGGCCACGATGACCAGCATGAGCAGGGTCGCCGACAGGTAGTTGCGCCCCAACCCGAACGGGAGCGTGTACAGCGACCCGACGAGCACCGCAAGCATCACCCAGGCCCGGCCAACCACCGCGGGACGAACCAGGAACCCCAGCGCCAACGCGATGTTCAACAGCGACGCCAGTCCCGGCTCATGAATGGGCGTGCCGCTGGGACCGAGCGCGATCGTGCCGGTTTGCCGGTACGTGATGAGCGAATAGACGCTCAAGGCCGCCAGCGCGGCCATGAACGTATAAATCAGCCGTCGGGCATCGACGATCGATCGGATGCTGTCTCTGATCACGAAGAAGAACAGAATGAACTCCAATCGCTTGAGCAGATGCAGTCCCGAGGCCGAGAATTTGGCGGGGGAGGTGAGGTCCGCGGTTCCGATCGCCGCTCCCCAGAGCGTCGCGGCGAGCCCGATGATGAAGTACAAAACGAGCGGCTGATCCAGCGGGGTGCGCCCGCGCGCCGTGCTCACCAGCCGCCGGACGCCCCATGAGACCGCCAGGATCGCGATCATCACATCATCCGGGCGGATGACGACCAGTCCGACTTGGGTCTCGGGAGCGAGCGCGATCGTCGGGAGGATGACGAACAACGCGGCTTTGGGGCTGGCCAGCGCCAGCATGATGAAGGCCACCCCCAGAATGAGCAGCGCTGGCGTTGGGAGACCGCCCGCGGTCATCGCAACGCCTCCAGGGGTCTTGTTGACGCACTCCAAGCCGTCACCAGGGCGGCGGCCGCGAAGATGACTAGGCTCGGCAGCATCGGCACGCTGTAGCGGGTCCCCCCGCTAAAAAGGAGCGTGGTGGCGTTCGTAAACACGATGAGCCCCAGCAGCAGAATGTACGCCTTCCACCGGTGGATCGTTACCATGACCCCCCCAAACGCCGCGGCGAGCAGGGCGATGTGAAACACCACCACGCTGAACGGCACCGGGATCTCCCGGGGATCGGCGGCCCGCGAGAAGCCATACAAACGTCCGAGTTTCTCCCCCAACAATCGGAGGTAGTCACCGGGATGGTGCCGGATCCAGGACAGCGCGGCGGTGACAAACCGGCGGTTCTCCTCGCCGGGGCCCACGCCTTGCCACCCATACATCCCGTTGTCGGGGGCGGGCCCATCCGACCAGGTCCCGCGCGTCGGCCAGACCATCTGGCCATCCGAGTACGGGTTGTTCCCCGCCCAGAAGACCATGCCGCCGTTGCTCTGCACCGGAACCACCCCGCCGAGGGCAAGGTAATTGCGCACCGCCCAAGGGAGAATCACAAGGACCGCACTCGCGGCGACCACCGCGAACACCCGGTAGGCCAGCGGATTGCGCCAGCCCCAGACGGCGGTGGCCCACACGAGGAGGAAGGGCAGGAAGGCAAGGAACACCGCGCGCGTGAGTGCGGTCAAGCCGAACAGCCCGCCCATGACGACCATGGCCCAGGGGGTGGGCCGCTCGGCGACGCGCAGCGACTGGAGCAGCAGAACGAGCAGGAGAAAGAGGAAGAGGTTCTCCGTGAGATGCAACCCCGCGAGGTACGCCACGAGCGGGTGGGCGCCTAGGAGCGCGGCCGCGACGGCACCGGTCTGGGGATTGGCGATCTTCCGGCCGACCGCGTATACGATCAGGCAGCACACCGCCCCCAGCAGCGCCTGGGCGAGCCGAATTGCCGCCGGGCTGCCGCTCACCCGATAGAGCCCCGCGAGAAGAAATATGTAGAGCGGGGGGGTAATCGCCGTCGGCCGGCCCCTCAGGCTGTATCCGTGGTGACCGAGGAGGCTCTGGACGAGCGCGAGATGGATCCGGCTGTCAGCCGCCGGCTCGGACAGGCCATCGGTTTGGAACCCGATGGTGTGGGCGATCACCACGACCCGCACCAGTAACGCGAAGAGGAACAGCGCGATCAGCAGCACACGCTCCTCAACCTGGAGGCCCCTCCCGCGGCCCGTCGCGTCCCGCATCAGAGCCGCACCACGTGCGGGCCGCCGTTCCCCCTCAGTGCGTTCCTCGTGTCGATCACCAGCCGGGCCTTCGCCGCAACCCGCGTGTAATCGAGAGCGGTGTGATCCGTGGCAATGACGACACAATCCGCGGCCTCGAGCACCTCATCGGTGAGCGCCACCGAGGTCAGCGTCACCCGCGGGTTCGCGAGGGCCACGTGCGGAACGTGTGGATCGTGGTACGCGACCGTTGCACCGCGCTTCTCCAGCAACTCGATGATCTTGAGCGATGGCGACTCTCGCGGGTCGGAGATGTCTTTTTTGTACGCGACCCCCAAGATCAGCACCTTGGCGCCCCGTAACGTCTTCCCGTGGCCGCCGAGAGCCGCGGTGGTCCGCGAGAGAACGTAGTACGGCATGCTGTCATTCACCGTCGCGGCCAGCTCGATGAACCGGACGTGGAAGTCGTACTCCCGCGCTTTGGCGGAGAGATAGTAGGGGTCCACCGGGATGCAGTGTCCGCCGACGCCGGGCCCGGGCTGAAAGGGCATGAACCCATAGGGTTTGGTCCCCGCGGCTTCGATGATTTCCCACACGTCCAGGCCCATTCGATCGCAGAGCAGCGTCAACTCGTTGACGAGTGCGATGTTGACGTTGCGGAAGACGTTCTCGTAGACCTTAACCATCTCGGCCACGGTCGAGGAAGAGACCGGGACGACCTTTGCGGTGACCTGCTGGTACAGTAAGGTCGCGAGCTCGGTGCACCGGGGCGTCAGCCCTCCCACGATCTTGGGGACCGCTTGGATCACGCGGCCCCGATTGCCGGGGTCGAGGCGCTCAGGAGAGAACGCCAACCAGAAATGCTCTCCGGCCGTCAACCCCGAACGCTCCAGAATGGGCTTCACAACTTCTTGTGTCGTCCCGGGATAGGTCGTGCTTTCCAGCACAATCAGTTGACCGGGATGCAGATGCGGGACGATCTGCGCGACCGCCGCCGTCACGTACGAGAGGTCCGGCTGCTTGGCTCGGGTGAGGGGCGTGGGGACGCAGATGATGACGGCGTCGGCCCCCTCCAGCACCTTAGGATCCGAGGTTGCCGACACCGTACCGCCGGTCACGAGTGGTCTGAGATCCCCGTCGGCCACGTCGTCGATATAGGATGTCCCGGCATTTAACGCGGCGACGCGCGTCTTGTCGATCTCTAGCCCCAGAACGCGGTATCCCGCTCCGCCCAGAACTCGAGCGAGCGGCAAGCCGACGTAACCCAGGCCGATCACCGCAACGGTGGCGGTCCGGGTCGTGATCTTTTCGGCAAGCCCCACATCCGTGTGGAGCCGTGTTCCAGTGGTGTTGAGAGCCAGCGTGGGTTGCGCCATCTTAACGCGCCCCCGTGAAGAGCATCGTCGCGACCGCGCGGACGCCGGTGCCGACTCCTGATAACGCGGCTTGGCCGGTTCCAGAAACCCCGGAAACCACCATATGGATCGCCCGGCCGACCATCTCCACACCGGTCCCGATGCCGGCGACCAGCGTGCCCGCCCCCGCCGCTCCCGCCTGAATCGCCTGACCCACGGCCGGGATGACAGCCTGGGCCCCTGCGCCGATCCCGTTCACCAGCGTCTGGATGCCGGTGCCGACCCCCGCGAACACCGCCTGACCCACTCCCGCGACCCCGGAGACCACCATATGGATCGCCCGGCCGGCCATCTCCACAGCGGTCCCGATGCCGGCGACCAGCATGCCCGCACCTGCCATCGCTGCCTGAATTGCTTGGCCCACGGTCCCTGCAGCGGTCAATGCACCGGACCCCGTGCCCGAAGCCACCGCGCGCGCGCCCGAGCCCAAGCCTTCCGCGGCCACATGGGTGCTGCGGCCCGCCGCGGATGCCACGATGGGGGCGATGTGGCTCAGCCAAGCGGACACGATCCGCCCACCGTGGAAGATCAAACCAAAGGCGATCGGGGTGACCTTGAACAGCAGGAATCCGATTCCCGCGATCGCACCGCCGGTGATGAGGACGACCAGCAAAACGATTCCGGCGGCGGCGGCCGGCACCGTTAGGTTCCGACCGGCGTTGGGGTTGGAGTACTTCTCGTGAAAGTAGTAGCCGTCGTCGCTCTCTGGATCAACCTTGTTCACGACGACGCCGAGCACCCGGGCGTGGGCGCGTTCCAACTGGCGTTTGGTGTCCAGTTCAACCCCCCGGGGCGCCTGCCCGGCGGCGAGCACCAGGACCACGCCGTCGACCACGGATGCCAGTGCCCGCGATTCCGCAAACGGCACGGCCGGCGGCGAATCGATCAAGATCACGTCGGTCTCGCGCCGGAGCTTGTCGAGCATCTGGGTCATCGTGTACGTACCGAACAGATCGGGCAGCTCCGCGAATGACGCCGGGCTCTGGCCGGCCGGCAGGACGCGTACGTTCTCGATCTTGGCGGCCTGGACGGCATCTCCGAGCGAGACCGCGCCGGTCAACACATCCACTACCCCAACTTGGCTCGCCACCCCAAAGAGGCGGTGCGCCATCGGGCGGCGGAGATCCGCGTCGACGACCGTGACCCGCTTGCCGCCACGGGCGACAGCCCGGGCAAGATGATAGACGATCGTGGATGTTCCGCTCCCCGGCCGGGAACTGGTAAACATGATGGCCTTGGTCTTGCCGTTGGTCGCGTGAAGGCCCAACACGGTCTTGAGGAGCCGGTAGGCCTCGTCAAACGGAGGGTTGTGCTTGGGCACGCTGGTCAACACCGGCACCCCCAGCAGCCGCTCCGCGTCCTTTGCCGTCTTCAGGGTGTCGTCGATCTGGCTCTGGAAGACAACGAGCCCGATTCCTCCGACCAAGCCCAGCATCGCCGCGACGAGGATGCGGACCATCGTGCGGGACGGGGAGGTCGGCTGCGCCGCCGTCGCCGTGTCCACGATGTAGACGGGATTCCGATCAATTGCCGCTTCTTCTTGGATCCGGAAGTCGTTCAGCCGGCCTTCGAGCGACGTGTACTCGGTTTCGAGGACCTGCACATTCCGGCTCAAGCGAGTATACTCCCGGTCGATGGTGTTCATCGCCGGCATCTTCTTCTGCTCCTGGGGCACGATGGTTGACAGCGCCTGGAGCTGCGCCTGCACCGCCACCTGCTGGGTTTCCAGATCGATCAGCTGCTTGATCAGGCCATCGTAGACCGGGTTCACCTGCACGAACTCGGTGGCCAGGACCTTTTGGATCTCACCGGCCATGGCGGTCTTGAGCACCTCGATCTTCTGCTTGAGCGCGACGACCGTGGGGTGCTCCTCCGTGTAGGTCGCCCGGGCGATGGCGAGTTGAACCTCCAGGGAGACGAGATCGCTGTGGAGCTTTTGCTGTATCGGATTCTCGGTGAACTGTTGGTCGGTCCGAGTGGGTGAGAATTGGGTGAGCCGCACCCGGATGTCGGCGATCCGCGCGGAGAGCTCCCGCTGGTCGACTTCCGCCGTCCGCTGCTGGCTGACGAGGTCGAGGTAGTGCTGCACCGCAGCGGTCATCTGGGTCGGCATTGAGACGATTCCGTGGCCCTGCTTGAACGCGTCCAGGGCATTCTCTGCCTGGGTGAGCTCGGTTTGGGTCTGCTGGGTCTTATCCTCGATATACTGTCGCGCCAACGTGGCTTCGCGACGATTGACCTCCTGGTTATACGCGACGGCCACCTCGGCGTACGTGTTCGCCAGTCGAACGGCCTGGGCCGGATTCGGATCCTGCACGGAGAGCGTGAGCAGAGGAGAGGCATCTCGTCCGCCGGTGACCTTCACCCGGGTTCGGAGGTCCTGCGGGGTGGTCCGCAAGTTCAGGCGCTGGATGACGCGCTCGGCCACCGTCCGGCTCTGGATCAGTTCAATCACGCGGGCGGTGTCCGGACCGGGGGCCGCCTGGGTTCGGTCCGTCACCAGGACGAGCGTGTATCGGTTTGCGTCCGGCGACGACGTGGTGAGCGTCGCGCTGGCCACGTACTCCTGATACCGGGGCCAGGCGGCGATCGTCCCGACCACCAGCGCCACGAGAACCGCGATCAGCACTGTCCGGTAGTGTTTGCGGATCACCCGATAGTACATCCAGAATTCCATCATTCACTCCTCCCGATACGCTCTCACGCGATCGCCGGCGATCAGCACCCGTTGCACGGCAGGCCCACGAGGACCCGCAGCAGGTTCAGCCCCGACAAGATGTTGACCACGGCCTGCAGCGATACAAGCGGTGACGCCGGCACGAAGACGACATCGCCAGGCTTCAGCTCAATGTTCTGGTTGGGCCCGCCCTCGTGCAGATACTTCCAGAGGTCCAGGGTGATCGCAGTCGGCTTGGTGCCGCCGTCCTGCCGAATGACGTAAACGGTGGTGAGCTTGGACAGGTTGGCAGGACCGCCCGCTGCCGAGATCGCGTCCATCACCGTTCGCGGGAAGGTATCGCCCAGGTCGATCGGGCCGGGCTTGACCACTTGGCCCAGCACGATGACGCGGCGGTCCGTTTCGGGCATCACGACGATATCTCCCGGCTGGATCTGGGGGTTGAGTTCAGGCTTCCCTTCTCTGAGGAAAGCCTCGAGGTCGGTGCTGACCGGCTGGCCGTTCCGGAGGATGCGAATCCGATCCGGCGCCGCCTTCAGTGTGGGGCCGCCCGCCTGGACCACGACATCGAGCACGTGATCTTCGCCGTCCTTCAGGCTCACGTAGCCGGGTTTGTCGACCTGGCCGAGCACGAGCACGCGCGTGGTGTTGTCAGGAATGACCAACACATCACCGGGTTGGAGGATGGCGTTCTGCGAGGTGTCCCCGATCAGCAATTTTTGAAGGTTGACCGGGTTCGCCGCGGTGCGGTGGAGGATCAGCGCCTTGCCCAGCGCGGCCTGCGGCGTGGGGCCGCCGGAGGTCGCCAGCAGCTCGGCGACCGTGGTCCCTTGGCGGTAGTCGTACCCGCCCGGGCGGGTGATCTGCCCGAGCACGTACACGAACTGCCCCGTCGTCCCCGTTTTTTCATAGGTGACCATCACCTTGGGGGTTTTCACGAACCGCGCCAGGGCGGTGGCCAAGCGGGCCTCGATCTGCACGGTCGTGAGGCCTTGAACCGGAACGTTGCCCACCAACGGCAGAAAGATGTTGCCGTCGGGCGTCACGTTCACTTGATGGCTGAAATCCGGCTCGCCGACCACAAGGATATCCAGCACGTCTCCGGGCCGGACCACGTACTCCTGACTCTGCGCTCGGGCGGGCAGGGTGACACCCGTCAACGCCATCGCGAGCACGAGCAGGATGGCCGTGGTCCCACGGATCCGCCGCGCCCGTTGGTAAAGAGATGCCGTACTCATTTCTCACCTCGCTGTGAGTTCACGCGTCGTTGGACTGCTCCGCCGTGGCTGTCGCCTCGGCGAGGATGTAGTAAAGCTCTCGTTCACCGGAAGAGGTGATGCCGAAGAACAGCCCCTTGACCATCCAGAGCCCGGACCGGTAGGTCAGCAGGTCCCCGACGGCGTGGTAGCGGCTGCCGTTGCACAGTCGAGCCTGGAGGCTGATCTCCTCTGTTTCGCGAATCGGTTCGCTCGTGCTCACTGACCTCTCCTCCGCGCTTGGACGTGCCGGTGGGGGCGTTATCGCATGATCCCCTTTCGCAGAATGTAGGCCACGGCTTGGGTTCGGTTGCGGGCCCCGATCTTGCGCAGGATCGAACGGATATGGCTCTTCACCGTCGATTCGCCCAGGCAGGCTTTCTTCGCAATCTCACGGTCCGTGGATCCCTTGGCCATCTCGACGATGATGCCGAGCTCGCGGCTCGTCAGGCCGGCAAAGTGCGCGCCGTCTCGGTGGTTCGTCCGCTCGCGCATCAGGAGGCGAAATCGTTCGATCAGTTGACGGGTGATATAGGGGTGGGTCATGGTTCGACCGTCGCACACACCGTGAATCGCCCGGACGAGATTGTCCGGACTGATGTCCTTGAGCACGTAGCCGCTGGCCCCCGCTTCAAGCGCCCGGAACGCCCGCTCCTCGTCCGAGCTCTCCGAGAGCACGATCACTTCCACCTGGGGGCGTTGCCGCTTCAGGAGGAGCACCGCTTCGGGGGTGTCCAGACCCGGCATATCCTGATCGAGGAGGATGACATCCGGCTCCAATTGGGTGAGCGCCCCGAGGGCCGCTTGCACATCGGACGCCTCTCCGATGATCTCCACGGAGTTCCGACCCCTCAACAGGCTCTCGATCCCCTGCCGCACCAGGGTCATATCATCGATGACCATCACGCGAATCGATCCCACGTCCGGATCCCTCCTCTAGCAGTTAAGTCGAGTGATGGGTTCCCCTCGGACGGAACGCGCCCTTGGTTCTTCCGGTGGAACTCATCCCTCATTCGGTCGATACCCCCCCTCCGAAGGGAGGGGATCACGATCTCGGAAGGGGGTGGAGGCCCCGAATCCGGCTGCCCGTCGAGCGGGGAGCACCCGTCGCCGCACCGCCGGACCGGGCTACCGTGGGGGGAATTGGGGCATTACGTAGATCAGGTAGGTGGCCGGGTCGAGGCATCCGTTCCGTTCCCCGGGACGGGGGCGAGAGAGCCCGGGCCCCCGACCCGATGCCCGGCGCAGACGCCGTCCGCACGATGCTCGAAGAGGGGGAAAACCGGAGTGCCCGTTCGCGTGATGCTCGTCGATGACCACGAAATTATTACCGCCGGCCTCAGGGTGGTGCTGCAGGCCGAGCATGACATTGCTGTTGTGGGCAAGGCCGGCGGCGTCAAAGAAGCGGTGCGGAAGGCCGCCGAACTCAAGCCGGACGTCGTCCTGATGGATGTGAAGCTGTCCGACGGCAGCGGAATCGAAGCAACGCGTCAGATCAAGGAATCCTGCCCGGACACGCAGGTGCTCATCCTGACGGTCTACGACGACCAGGACACCGTGCTCAAAGCGGTGCAGGCCGGCGCGATCGGGTACGTCCTAAAGGATATCCCGCCGGAGAACCTCATCCGGGCGATCCGATCGGTCCATTCCGATCGCACGATGATCAACCCCGTCATCGCCCGAAAGCTGGTCGAGCGGCTCGCCACGACCGAACGGGAGGCGGTGCTCTTCAATTTCCGCCGCGGGCCCGGGTTGACGGAACGTGAGATCGACGTGCTCAAGGGGGTCGCCTCGGGACTGAGCGACAAGGAGATCGCCTTGAAGCTCTTCCTCTCGGAGCCGACGGTCAAAAGTCATCTTCGCTCCGTCTACCAGAAACTCCGAATCCACAACCGCGCGCAGGCTGCGGCCTACGCGGTCAAGAACGGGCTCAGCTAGCCACCCCCCTCGGGATCGAAGCGCGCCTCTACCTTTCCCGTCGCACGGGAGGGGTTCGTCTCTATCCTCGCGAGCCGGGTTTGGCTCTTTCTCACGACGCACCGCTCCCCCTTGGGCACCCGCACCGCACCTCCGGACGATATCCGCGAATAGGTCGAACGGACGAAGGCTGGCGTTCCCCGTCAAGGAACCCCTTCTTGAAGGCTGGGGGGTATCGTTATGGGACGCTTAAAGGCCCTCATCGGGGTGCTGATCCTGACCGCCTCACTCGGCATCCTGTACCTCCCCGTGCTCAGGGAGCTTGTCGCCGTATGGATGGCCGACATGTCCAACATGGGGTACGGGTTCTTCATTCCACCGGTCGCCGCGTATCTCGTTTGGGAGCGCCGGAACGACCTGCGCATCGCACCAGGCGAACACGCGTGGGGGGGGTACCTTCTCGTCCTCGTCGGCCTGGCCCTCCTCTTCCTGGGGCGCGCCGGTGATTTAAATGTAGTGGCGGAGGGCTCCCTGATCTTCGTGCTCTTCGGCATCGTGCTCTTTCTCGGCGGCCCGAAGTTGACCGCGCAGGTGGCGTTCCCGCTGTTCTACTTGGCGTTCATGATCCCGCCGCCATCGAGCGTATACTACTGGCTCACCTGGCCCCTCCAGCTCTTCACGGCTCGGTTTTCCACGGACACCCTCCACCTGTTCGGGTACCCGGCACTCCTTCACGGGGTGTATATCGACCTGCCTCACGTACGCCTCCAGGTCGCCGCGGCCTGCAGCGGGTTTCGCTCGTTGATGTCGCTCGGCGCCGCCGGGATCCTGCTCGCCTATGCGACCCGGTCCGGCTGGGCCAATCGGGCCCTGCTGATCGCGTCGGTCCTGCCGATCGCCATCCTGTCCAACACGGTGCGCGTGGCCGTCAACATTCTGCTGGGGACGTACGCCGGCACGTACCATACGATCACGGGCTGGATGCTGTTCGTCCTGGCCACCGCTTGTCTCCTCGGCGTTGGGGCGCTCCTGCCCGGCCGGGAGAGAACGGGGGCCCCCGCATGAACGGCTGGCGGTACGCGCTTATGGTGGTGACGTTGGCAGTGGCGGCCATCGGGAGCGCGGTGATGATGGGGCGCGCCGTTCCCCTGCGGACGCCGTTGACCGACCTTCCCTACCAGTTGGCCGGCTGGCGGGGCGGGGCCGAGCCGGCCGACGGAAAGGTCATCGCCCGGACGCACCCCGACGCCGTGCTGAGCCGGAGGTACGTGGATCGCGACGGCCACACGGTCATCCTCTACGTGGGGTATTTCGAACGCGAGGGCGCGAGGGCGCAGGTGCTCTCGGTGTGCGCCGCGTGCGAGGTCATGAAGCGCGGTGTCGAGGCCATCGAGGGAGACGGGGCCCCCCTTCTCGTCGACCGGGCCGTGGTGCGCGAAGGCAGGACCCACAGCGTGGTCTTGTATTGGTTCATGGGCCCGCAGCGCCCCTACGTCGATCCGTACCAGGGCAAACTGGACCAACTGCGCAGCGCCTTCCGGACGGGGCGATCAGAGGGTGCCGTGATCAGGATCACCGTCCCGATCGCCGATACCGAAGAAACCGCGCACCGGTTCGGCGTCGAGTTCGCGCGGGCGCTGGTCCCCCGGCTGCGAGACCATCTCCGGCACTCGGGGGTGAACGCGCCATGATTTTCGGCCCGATCGCTACCGCCGGCATCCTGGCGCTCGCGCTCACCCCCCTGGCACGGGCGGTGGCGCTCCGGTTCCACGTCGTTGACCTTCCGGAGAACCGAAAGATCCATGCCCATTCGGTTCCGCTCCTGGGAGGGATTGCGGTGTATCTCGCGGTCGCCGCCACCGTCCTCGTGTGGTCCGCCCCCCTCACGCGCGTTACTTGGGGGGTGATCTTCGGTGGGGGGGCGCTGCTCGGGATCGGGCTGGTGGACGATGCGCGAAACGTTGGGTCGGTCAAGCTGGCTCTGGAGTTCGCCATCGCCGCGGCGGTGGTATCGACCACCGGGCTGTCTTTCCACCTGCCGTGGCCCATTGTGGCGCATCTTCTCACGATCCTGTGGATCGTCGGCGTGGTGAACGCGTTCAACTGCCTGGACTGCGCCGATGGTGTGGCCGCGGGAATCGGGTTGGTCTGTGGGTGCGCCTTTCTGGTCTTGGCAGTCCTCACCCATCAGCCCGTTGAGGTCACCCTCGCGGCCGCGATCGTCGGCGCGTCCGTGGGATTCCTCCCTTTCAACCTTCACCCGGCCAAGATCTTCTTGGGAGATGCGGGCAGCCTCACGCTTGGGTATTTCGTCGCCACCCTCGGCGTCATGGTCTCTCCGGGCATCCTCTCCGTCCCGGCGCTGGCCGCCAAGGCGGTCATCCTGGCGATCCCAATCTACGACATCCTCTTCGTCCACATCAGGAGGTATCGTCGGGGCCAGCGCCGGCTCGGCGAACTGCTCACCTCTACCGGCAAGGACCACCTTCCGCACCGCCTGATGGACCGGGGGCTTTCGCACCCTGCGGCGACCGCGACGATCACGCTCGCCGCCGCCGCCACCGGCGTGGCTGGAATCACTTTGGTCACTGTCCACTCCGCCGTCGGGGCGCTGACCATCGCCGCAGCCGTCGCGGCCACCATCGGGATCCTCGAACGCGAGTGGGTCGCCGTGGTGCGTCGACCGCGATCCGGGGCCGCGGCGGCCGCGCCCTCGGAGGGGGACTGATCCAAGAATTCACCCGGGGGGCGCGTCGGAGGCTCGGCGCGGGATCCCGGGTGCGGACGATAGGCCCGAATCCTCCAAAAGAACGAAGGCTGCCCTACCGGATTGCGGAACTGAGGAGCGTGCCCGCCGGACAGCGAGCGCGCGATCACTGCGCAGAAGGAGCGGCATGTCCCGAAAAACCTGGCTCCCCATCGCCACCCTTGCGGTGCTCGGCGTCGCGACCGCGGCCGCATTGACCGTGAGTTCACCGATCGTCCCGGCACCGCGAACACCAAGGCCGGCGCGAGACTGCCGACCGTGCGCGAAGCCCGGGAGGCCCTGCGGGCCGCGCCCAATTTGCCAAACGCGGCGGACGCCAAACCGGCGCCCACCGACATCGTGAGGAGATAGGACACCGCTAACGATGGACGCCACCCCACAATTGGCCATGGCCGCGGCCCTCACCATGCGGGTGAGAAATCCGTTCACGGCCTTCGGGATCGGGCTGGGCAGCCACGTCGTCTTGGACGCCATCCCCCATTACCACGTCGGATGGATCGCGGGAGCGACCGGGCTGTCGCTGGCGGACCTCCTCCTCGGCACCGGCCTGGCGTTGGCGATGGTGGCGATGTCGCCCGCCCCTTGGGGGAGCATCGTTGGCGCCTTGGGTGGGGCCGCGCCGGAACTTGAGCGACTGACCGCGGGGGGGCGGTACGACTTCTTTGAGGCGCCGCCTTTCAACTTCCCGCACGCGACGGTCGGGCTTCCGTGGGGACTTCTCACCCAGGCCGCCGCCACTCTGTTTGCGGTGGGGATCGCCATCCGATTCCGCCGCGTCCCGGCCCCCGGCCGGACCCGAGAAGAGGTGTAACCGTGGGAACGGAATCGATCGCCTGGGGACGCCAGCGTCTGCTCGTCCTCGCCCCCCACGCCGACGACGAAACATTCGGCTGCGGGGGGCTCATGGCCAAGGTCAAAGCCGAGGGGGGAGAAGTGTATGTGATTGTCGCCTCGGTGGGTGATCTCCAACACTACGGGGTCCCGCGCGAAGGTCGGCCCGGCGAGCAGGCGCCGATCGGACGGGGAGGGCGGGCGCATCGCGCCGGCGTCGCGGTCCACTCGGGCGGCACTGATGGCGAACGCGGCAGGGCCGTGATCGTGGGGGAGGAGCGGGCAAACGGGAAGCGTCTTCGCACCCTCATCACCGGGGCGGAGCGGGCGAGTGAGCTCGCCGACGCGATGGCGTGTCTGCGGGTCGACGGCTACGAAGTGCTCTTCACGGACCCGGAGACCCATCTCCGCCTCGACGCGATCCCCCGACGGGACCTCATCGCCCGTATCGAGCGGGACGCCCGGTACGCGATCGACAAGGTCGCGCCCACCATCGTGATCCTGCCCGAGATCTCGTACAACCAGGACCACGAGGCGCTGTTCAAGGCGGGGTTTACGGCCTGCCGACCCCACCTTCCGACCAGCAAAGCCTTTGTCCAGATGGTCCTCTCATGCGATGCGCCCCAACTCGGCTGGAATCTCCACGCCTTCCACCCGAACCTGTACGTCGACATCACCGCGCATCTCGAGACCAAGCTCCGGGCGCACGCCTGCCACCGATCGCAACTCCGGCCCGCCCCACACCACGCCTCGCTCGAAAACGTGGAGCGCCTGGCGCGCCTGCGCGGGGCAGAGGTTTCGGTCGACGCGGCGGAAGCGTACCGATGTCATCGGCTCGTGGCATGATCGCCCACTCGCAGCCCACCATCGAACCGGACGATCTCGCCGGCGTCAATCGGGTGCTGCTGTCGCGCCACCTGGCGCAGGGGGGCGAGGTGCGGCAGTTCGAGGACGAGGCCGCCCGGGCCCTCGGCCTGCCGGGGGGCGTGGCCACCAGCTCCGGCACGGCAGCGCTGCACCTGGCGCTGCGCGCCCTGGGGGTAGGCGCGGGGGCGGAGGTGCTGATCCCGTCGTACACGTGCGTCGCGCTCCTCCACGCCGTCGACCTTGTCGGGGCAACGCCCCGCATCGTCGACTGCGGGCCGCACGACGTGAACATGGGGATGAACGCGGCCGGGCGCCTGATCTCGCCCGCCACGCGGGCCGTCATCCTGCCGCACATGTTCGGCCGGATCGCC
>Ga0209580_10000202_pt1 | contig 38968 bp, 47 predicted proteins | sample Coa_R1_5_FD_187153 | JGI IMG/M metagenome (GOLD analysis project Ga0209580, IMG submission 187153) | Surface soil microbial communities from Centralia Pennsylvania, which are recovering from an underground coalmine fire - Coalmine... | ecosystem: Environmental > Terrestrial > Soil >... | reverse complement strand
ATACTTCGATCTGGAGACCAGAGTCTTGGAACCGCTGGAAAATCCCTTCGGCCCGAAAGTGTTACCCATGTAGCCGGTACATTCTGTCACCCATGTCTCCGGGCCGGACCAACTAGATATGGTCGGGGAGAGAGGATTTGAACCTCCGACCCCCTGGTCCCGAACCAGGTGCTCTACCAGGCTGAGCCACTCCCCGACACACGAACGAAAAGGTGATATTGAAAGTTTACGCTGCGATAGTTGCGATCGCAACTATCGCTTACGCCGGCAACTCCTACTTAGTCCGGCGCATTTCGTTTGTGTGCCAGCCCAGTACGTCTATTGAGAGACGGCCGGCGGCCGCGCGTACTGCGTGCATTTCGAGCACTCGCAGGTAAGAGAAGATCCTGTGGCGAATGCGGAATGTCCACAGTTCGCGCACGAGTGGCCGCCATCGGTTGGAATCATCAGGCGAAACTTATCGCCTTCGACACAATAGGGGCAACGGGCTCCTGCATTTCCTTTACGAAGCGAAGACGAGCTCACGAAAAAATTGTGGTGGGAAACGCTGGTTGGGTGAAAGCGCCAAAATGCGCCATCTTGCTGAACCGCTGTGCCGGACTATGAGAGAGCGGAGACCACGTGCGACTCGGCCAGATGGAAGAGAAAGGCGAGCCTCGCGCAGAAGGCGCGGTTCGAACTTGGTAGGCGCGGCAGGACTTGAACCTGCAACCCTCGGATTAGAAATCCACCCCTAAATCCGAAGGCCAATCAACCAACTGCGTCGCCCCACTCTCTGCGGGCTTCGCAGCTTTTCAAGATGCCGTGATCATCCTGGAGGATTTCGACGGCCACAAACCTTGCGCGGAATGCTGAGAAATTTACGTCCGCGAGCGCATTCAATGTTTCACGCTAAGTTTTTCGTGTCAACACAATTCGTCCTGTGAATATCTTTGGTCACGTGGAAAAGCGAGGTGGAAACTCTGACGGTTCTCTGGTGAAAGTCGTAAGCATGACCACAGACCCTCGGATTCCTAATCCGCAGGTTTGCGAAACCGATTACGAAAGTCGTTGTTCTTTCGTCACTTACAAGGCACAAAAATCCCCCTTCGGCGGTTCTATGACGGTTCTCCGGGCAGCTATAGCGCGCGGAGCTTCGACGGTTCTATAGCGGAATTCCCCGCTTTAGTTATACCTAAAGTCGTTCAGTTGGGTTTCGATTCCGACTGGAAGGACATGTCCAGTTGGCGGAAGTCGGTGCGCGGGCGGGTCAGCGAAGCGCGGTTCATGATGCGGCCGGCTTCGGAGAGGTCGTTCGGGTCGACGATGTTGTAGCGCTCGAACACGCTGCGCGTTCTGCGGCCGGCGATCGTCATCGCTACCTTTTCCGAGATCCCGTTGCGGCGCATGTTGCGGATTCCGGTGCGGCACAGGTCGTGAACGAGCAGCCCTTGGTAGTAGCGGCCGCCGTCCCTCACCTCGCCGCAGGTCGGGCAGCTTTCGTTCACCAGTTCCAGCTTGTGCTCTAGGCAGAAGAATTTTCCCACGCCGGCACGTACACAGGCGCGGTTCCAGTCGTCGCGAAAGTCGACGATGTACGCGGTCTTAGGTTTGCGCCCGCGGTGGTCGCGTTCACGGGTGAACACGTAGTCGTCCTGAGTTTTCCCGACGATACAGGCTTTCAGCAGTTCGCGCACGCGTTCGGTCATGGGCGCGGTGCGTGCCTGATCGTTTTTCGTTTCGCCCGGGTTGAGCAGGACCGCGCAATCTTCCAAGCGTTCGCGGATGTCGATCTGCGCGACCTTCATGTTCAAAAGTTCCGACTTGCGCCAGCCGTAGGTGTAGGCGAGTTCAAACATGGCGCGCAGCCACAGGCCGATCTTGCCGGTTTCCCGGACCAGCGCTTCGTATTGCTCGTCTTTCACGAAGCCCTTGCGCACGTTCCGCTCTTTGAGCATTTCGATGTAGGGCTGCTGTCCGACTTTCAGCCGGCCGGTTTTCACCGCGAGCTTGTACATGCGCTTCACGATCGCGAGCTCTCGGTTGATGGTCGCGTTCGCGGCGCCTTGCTCCTGGCGCGTGGCGACGTATTCGGAGATCGACGCCTGGTCGATGGTCGAGACGGTTTTCTCGGCGAAGGCGGGCTTCAGATGGTTCGCCCAGCGGCTTTGAAGATTGGCGAGGTCCTTGCGGTGGTTGATGGTGTAGTCGCGCTCGAGCGCTTCGTAGAGCGAGAGCAGCGTGTCACGGGATCCGCTGGTGAGTTCGCCGGCTTCAACCGCAGCGAGTTTTTTGCGCAGCAGGCGCCGCGCAACTTTCTCGTCTTCGGATTTCGAAGATTCGGTGAACCGCTTGCCCTGGACGTACCACTGGATCCACCAGAACCGTGAACCGTCTTGTTTATAGGCCGTACCTTCGCCGCGCAACTCCGTCATCTCCCCATTGTGGAAGTGGTGAAACACGAGGGGTTAGGTCTCGGAAGACCACACCCCTTCGGAGAGTTTTCACGGTTGCGCGGGCCCAGCTCGGGCTTCGCAGCAAGCGAGACTTATAGCAGCAGCTACGGGAAAAACAATTGCCAAGAGGGCTTCGGAAATAAAAGTTGTGGAAAACGGGCTTCCTGCCAAATTTTGAAAGTGGTCACGCTCCTTTCTACCGATTCATAGACATAGCTGACGGCGCCCCGGGGAAGTGGGGCGAAGTAGCGAAGGGAAGTTTATACGAGTGCTACTTAGCTTGCCGAATGGCACGAAAGTGCCACAAGGCTGTGGAGGGATGTTTACTGTTCTTTACAGAACGATCAGGCGGGGACCGCTTCAGTGGCGGCTTCTTCGGCGGGAAGCGCAGGGCGAGAGCGGCCGTTCACTTTCTCGGCCTTCTCGAGTACGGCTTCGTTCAGGAACATCGTCAGGCGGAACTTCGGAAAAATATCAGGGTAGGTTTCGCTGGCGGCTTCTTCGGCGAAGGCGCGCTGCGCGTCGGATGCAAAGCGGAAGGTGACGCGCTTCTGGCCGGCCACGTCGCCAGAGCGACGGCGGGTCTTGCTGTAGCTGCTGCGGGAGCCGCGAGGACGGCCACCTTTAGGCGATTTCACCATGCAGCCCGGATACTAATCCGCAAAACGGAGAATTTGCAATCAGGAAGTGGGTTGGGGTAGATGACTTTTTAACCGATCAATATTTCGCGCTTTGCACAATTCAGCCAGTGCCCAGCGATGCGGCGGGCTCGCCATTTGTCGCGCCAGGTTGCGCGGCGTACCAGCATGCGGAGCACGGCGATAAATTCAGAACGCGGAACGGTTTCAGCATTAACCGTGGATGTAGTGCTTTCCGCCATTTCACGCGGCCTTCGGTGGAATCACGCGGTCAGCGCGGCGTCTGCGGGCGGGGATGGGAATGGGCTGGGAGGGTTTCTTCACGGCAAACGTTTCACTCCGAGAAATCGATAACAGCCGCAGCCGTTCATTCCATCCTCGAGCTGCATCGTGATTTCGGCGTGCATGCCGCTCCATAGCGCGCGAGAGCTGCAGTCGGTTTGAATACGCTTTACACTCCCGTCGGGAAATTCCATTGTGAACTCGCAGCTGTCCCAGTTCTGGGCGCGAACGTATCCGGTTATCGTGACCGCTGGTTCATGATTAATGCCGCATTCGGTCAAGCACAGCAACAGGACAAGTGCGGTAAGAGGCTTCACCGTCCGACCTCCATTATCATCACCAGAAAAAACATCGTGCCGCCGGCGAGCGCGATCGCGTAGAGAATTGTGGCGAAGGACTTCACGCGGTCTTCTCCTGCGCTTCTTTCTTCCTCGGCCTTACCTTGAAGCGCGGAGAGTTGGGCGTGATGTTCAGACACGCGGAGAATAGGCGCTTTGCTGCCAGCGGGATATTCGGCGCCTGAATCAGTACGGTCGCATTCGGAGTCAGCTCCCAGCGCTTAACAGAGACGAACAGCGACTCGACGATGGCCTTCTTCGCCCTCTCCTTTTTTGCCCACGCCCAGAATCGTTCGACCGCCGCATTGTCGATCCCGACGCTCGAAGAGTGCGTGAGCATCATTTCCCATTCGAGACCGCTGAGCAGTTTGGATTTCTTCTCGTGCGCGGAACCGAAGGATTCAACGAGAGCTTTCAGTTCGGCGATAAGCTTCGTGAGTTTCTCGGACGGCTCTTTAGCTTCCTCCTTGGCGGCTTTCTGAATTTCCTCGATCTTCGATTCGAGCGCGTTGTGCTCGATCGCCAGTTCGTCGACGCGCGCGGGAGTGGGAGCGGCTGGGGTCATGCGGACTCCGGCGGCTTCTTGAGTAGCGCAGCCGTGACCGCTTCGGATGCAGCTTCCCATGCGCCTCTTACCTCTTCGCGCTGGGCGGCGAATTCAGGCAAAGGTGCGCCGGAAATCAGTGACTTCCCATTCGAGAATTCGAAGTAGGCTTCGTACGCGAGTTGGCCGAGAGACTTTTGCATTCGGTTTTCGTGCCGGATTGGGAGCGGCGTCACATTTCCGCTCCCGCCTCGGATTAGGCTGCCATTGCTAGGTCAGCATTTGATCGTTTGCACTGCATTCAATCGTGGGCTGAGTCCTTGCCAGTGGCCAACAGATGGACTTCGTTTCAGGCTGCCGCTTCTTCCTTCTTCGGCACCTCGGAAAAATCGACGTAGAAATAGCCGCCCAACTTCAGCTGCTCAAGCGCAGGAGGATTATCGATGAACATCGTAATCGATGCGCTGGGCGTGGCTTTGGCGAAACGGCGGTCTTCTTCGAGTGTGTTGTCGTACTCAGCGGAGAGCGTGACTTCCTTGCCTCCGCTGTAGCAGGTGTCGGCGATCTTGGTGACTCGGAACTTTCCTCGAACCATTGTTTTTCCCTCCTCCGTGTGCGGCACATACTAATCCGCAAAACGAAGTCGGTGCCACAGAAAAGGTGCTGGGAAGACTACTTCCCGGCAACGGCAGGTGCGGCCGGAGCTGGTGACAATGAAGGCGATGGCGCCGGAGCTGGGGTTCCGCGCAGCTTCAGCACAGTCTGAATGGTTGCGGCCGCCGACTTGATGTCGTTGATGGTCTGAATGTCGAGCTGGACATTCAACCCTTTGGCGGCAACGTCGCCCACGGCATCGGTGTTCACCGTCTGCGCGGCTTCGGCGAGCGAACCGAGCGCGTGGAAGGCGAGATCGGAAATCTGCGCTGCTTGTGGACCGGCCACGGCGCCGATCACTGCTTCTACTTCCGGCGAGACGGCTTGGGCTTTGTTGGCGAACTTAATTCCATCGAGCACGCCGGTCTCGAAGTATTTGGCGCCAGCGGCGATCGCGTGCGCGAAGGAAACGAATTTCGTCTTGAGTGACATGAGAATTTCTCCTGAGTTTTGGATTTGTGGAATTTGAAGGCTTGCTACTTCACCATCACGGCTACTTTTGAACCTGTGTCCAGGCCTCCGAAGAGCAGAGACTTGAAAAGCGAGCGCGGCCTGGTCCAGCGTTTCACCGCCTGGTCGAGATTGTTCGACATGGAGTCTAGGTGGGCGCTGGTGTCGTTCACGTGCGCGAGCGTTGCGGGAATGTTCTGATCTCGGAGGATCGTGTTCAGTAATTCGAGATCAGCTGCGGCTTGCGCCATCGCCTGTTCGCTCGATTCGGCCGCAGGACGCAGAGACTGAAGCGCTGCGACCGAGGCTTTGGCGATCTGCTGCTGGGAGGCGTCCATTGAGTCGACGGTGTCGCTCACGTGCGAGAGCAGGGAATCGGTTCGCGCGAGAACGGCGAGCGTCTTCACGTTCGCCGATCGCGCGAATTCCCGCTCGTCCATCGAGACGTGCCGCACCTGGTTCATAGTCTCGCTCGATTGCAAAAGGACCAGGTCGAGCTGCTTGGTCGTCTCGCCGATCCGCTGGTTCGTTTCGGTTACGGCCGTTTTCGTCTCGTCGGCCACGTCGCCCAGCTTTGCGGCCGTGCGGCGGAGCTGGAGCGCGAACAGGCCAACTGTAACTAGAGTGAAACTACAGGCGAGCAGGGCGAGCAGTTTTCCGAATGCGACGAGGCGGTTCATGGCTGCTTCGTCGCGACCTGCGTCGGCACGATCTGATTCGCGATCGCCTCCGCCACGGCCGCCTGCACGATCGCCTTGATCTTTTCGAGGTTCCCCGATCGCACCAGTCCGCCAAAGGCATGCTGCATCGCGTATTGAGAGACCACGTGCCATAGGCCGGTGATGATCACGATGGCCGAAAGCCCCGAGATGACGAGGGTGTGCGTGTCGCCGCTGTATTTCCAGTTGATGCCAAGCGTGGCGGCGAACGCGAACGAGGTCCTGCAGGCGATGGTGATCTTTTCCGTGTGCTCGGTGATCCACGGGGTCTTCGACCACTTCTGTAAGAAGTGCAGAAGGTACTCAAGGACCGCTGCGGCCGTGAACTGCGATTGAAAATGTGTCTCGTGCATTGCTGTCTCCCCTTTGAATTACGATTTTGTCTCCTGCCGAAGTCCGCCTAACACGTAGCCCGCGATCCCGCTCAAGATCGCTCCCGTGATATTTCCTTCGAGCCGTCCCGCCAAACTCAGTACCACGGTTGCCGCGATGATCCCCATCACGCAGACGGTTCGAAAGAATGCCGGGCTCAGCAGAACCTCATGAATGTTTCCGCCCGACTTCGCCACCGTTCGCCAGAAGGTCGCCCACATCACGACCAGGCCGGAGGTTGCCAGAACCGAGAGCAAGACAATTTGCTGGGGAGTCATTCGGGATAGATTTCGCGATCCGCGTTGAACTGCTCCAGCCTTAGTCCGGCCAGCGCCCGTGCATCAGCGAAAACCGATTCGGCGAGTCGGCGCCGTCGCCACGAAAGCCAGTACTCAAGCTTCCAGAGAATCCAGCGCACTAAACGGCCGTTGTCGAAGATGCGGTCGCGTCCCAGTCCGATACCATCTCGGCATAGATCGCCTGCACCTTCGCGGCGCGGTTCGGATCGGTGGACCAGGTCTGCGAGACTGCGGTGATGTAGGTGTCCCGGTCCGAAGCATCGAGCGCGGCCGCGTAGTGCGGATAGACAGGGGCGAGGCGCTGCAATGTAGCCATCCGATCGGCAAAGCACGAAGCCTGATCGGGATAGTGCACCCAGGCGGCGTTCACCACTTCCCATTGGCCATTCTCGAATTCCCGGGTCGGCAGGATGTGGGTGCCGTAGATCGGGTGCTTGTGCTGCTTCATGCCAAACAAATTGTTATCGAGCGTGGCCAGGCCGGACTTGCCGAAGGCCGATTCGAGCGCGGCTTCGCAGGCAGCCATTTCAGGAAAGACGTGCCCTGACTGCTTCGCAGCCGCAGCTGCCTTGAGTAGAAATTGTTTCTGATCGTCGGTCATAAATGTCCGCTTTCTCAGGACCTTGGGAGTGCAGAACTTTTCAGCTTGTCGGGAGGTGAGCAGCTGGGGTAGAGTTCAGTCGCTTGTGAAGCTGGTGCTGCAAATCACGCTAGGCGTTCTGTTGGCCGCCGGATTGGCTTTCGGCGCAGCCCGTCTCTACGGCTGGTACACGACCAGGTCGACCGCCAATGAATACGAGTGGAAGGCTGCGCACGATCTGATGGACACCGGCGTGAAGGTGTGCTCCGTTTCCTCAAACACCGCGCAATGTCTGTACGGTCTGTTCGGCTCCTGCAAGAAGTTCCACATCAACGATGCCGATTGCAAGCAGCTGATGAGCGAAGCAGTCGAGAAAGCGGCCAATCATAAGCCATGACCGCCCCTAACCCATCTCCCGGACGTGCACGGCGTGTGGAAGCCGCCTAGCGCCGCTCTCCCTAAAACATCCCCCATTGACATCCTCCAGCACTACGGTGTACACCGGAGTGCGTGCCAGTGAGCGTCAAGACTGTTGTCGAAAAGCGTTATCAATGCACCTGTGAGGTCTGTGGCCACAAGTGGAAGTCGGATCACATTCCCCCCCGCTGCGCGAAGTGCAAATCACCCTACTGGAACCGCCCCAAAGCTAAGAAACACAAGCCCGCTCGCTAGTCCTGTTCCGTTTTCGTAACAAAACTCACTTTTTCGTGCGCGCCGCTCTCTCGGATGGCAGACTGCGCTAGCTGCCCGATCGCTGCTCGATTCCCCTGTTCAGGCCGCAAAATCTTGCATATTGACGTGAGCGTGTACCGTGGTGTACACCGGAGTGCATAATGCCGAGTCACGACCAATCCCCCGTCGAGCATCACCGCGAAGAGACGCATCGCGTCGGGTTGGTTGAAATCATTCTGCTGACCATGCTCCTTTTGTTCGCGACTGTCGCCAGCTCTGGTTCGCTCTCTCAGGATGTGGCTGCATCGGCCGAGTGCTGGACTTCGCAACTAAATTGCCATCAATGAACTCCCGTAATCAAGCTCTTGACGTGCTGCGCGGCGTGGCCATTCTGCTGGTTTTTGGCAACCATCTGACCTACTACCACGTGTGGAATCGGGCAGGCTGGATCGGCGTTGATCTTTTCTTCGTGCTAAGCGGCTTTCTCGTCTCAAGCCTTCTTTTTCAGGAATACAAAGCGAACGGCGACCTGAATATCGATCGTTTCATTCTTCGCCGAGGACTCAAAATCTGGCCGTCGTTCTATGCCCTCATCGTCGCGGTGTCAGCGGTCGCTCTCTGGCATGGGCTGTCGTGGAAGATTGTCGTTAAGGCTTTTGCGTTCTGGTCGCTTTTCCTGCAAAACTACTGGGGCGGACCGGACATCACTTCGCACACCTGGTCGCTGTGCGTCGAAGAGCACTTCTATTTAATGCTCCCGCTCCTGCTCTGGTGGCTCATCCAGGGAGAGAACCGGTTGCACTTCATTCCCGGGATTTGTGCGGTACTGATGGCCGCGTGTTTAACCATGCGTGTGCTGACGCCCCTCGGCACCAGCCCGGTGCTCTCTCAAACCCACCTACGCATCGATAGCCTTTTCTGCGGAGTTGCACTTGGCTACTGGTTTCACTTCCGGCAACAAATATTCACGAGACTGAGCAACTGGCGATGGATGCCGATCTTGGCAGTATGCCCTCTTCCGGCTTTCATCTTCGAGGAACATACCCGACTGATGCAGGGAGTGGGAATCACATTTTTAATGTGCGGATTTTCTCTTCTCGTAGCATGGGCGGTTCCGCGCCAACCCTGGAAACTGCTCGGGCCTCTGGCCAGTGTTGGGCGATACTCCTATTCGATTTACATCTGGCATCTTCCGATCGTGCGCTGGCTGCGAGGCGATTGCTTTGTTTCGTTCTGGTCATGCGTACTTCTGTGCATCGCAGCTGGTGTCGTGATGGCAAAACTCATCGAGTTTCCCGCGCTTCACCTGAGAGAGCGCCTGCTGCCGCAGCGATCAACGGCTGATTGCATACCAGTGCCAGAAATAGTCGAGGTTAAGGGAGCGAATGCCACTGGTTTGTGTTCTCACGCTTAGCCCAGGAACTAGATTAGCGGTTGGCACGTTGGTATTCACTGACGTTTCCGTTCCTCCGTCAATCGAGCACAAAATCGTGCCCGCCGAGGTCGAACGTATGCGCGCCGTGTGATAGTTAGTGTCAACTGTACCCGACACGGAGCTCCGGGTCGCTGAGCCAGATTTTTTTACGGCACACTTGAATCCAGTATCGCTCTGGGATGTGTCGTAAGCGATTCCTATGTAGTTAGAGTGCTGCTCTCCGATGGTGGTGTGATCATCGAATCCAAGCAACACGGAAATAGAGGTAGTCTGCTGGAGTGCGAATCTGATGCGGGCATCAAAGGTCGTCGCATTGTAAGGGACATCACCAGGCGTTCCCGTGCCACTCACGTTGATTTCATCGCCGTTGCCAGAACTGGAACCCGTGTTGAGGTGGATTGATCCGTATGCCCCAGAATCAATCGCAAAACTGGTGCCTCCGCCACCACTTAAACCAAGACGCCAGGATAGCTGACCTGTGGAAAATATTGTCCCGTCAGAGCTTGCTGGATTGAAACTAAGAAAATCATCGTACATGCAGACATAATTCGTGGGGTCGCATATCCACGTTGTTGTTCCTCCGCCTCCGCTCGGCGCATTGCCGATGGTCATCACTTGCCAGTTAGTTCCGTCATAGCAGGCGGTCACGGTTTTTCCGGAAACCATGTCCCCGGATGCGAGCGCCGTGCCCAGCCACTTCTGCACCGGCGCTGCGCTCGAAGAGTTCACGTTCAGCGTGAGCGCTCCCGTGTTCGTCGTTCCGGGCGTGTAGTTGATGCAATCTTTCGCCGCCGGAGTAAACGTGGGTGAAGTCGTGCAGGTTTGCGCCGTGCCCGAACCCGACGCATCCGCGCAGGAGAGCGCCGTAGCAATGCCGTGGGCACTTGCGGCGCAGGTTTGGTAAGTCGGATCAGCGGAGCTTCCGTTAGAAATCAAGCATTGGCCGGAGGTTCCCGCCGCAGTCGCCGCGATCGCGCTCGATCCTTCTCCGATCAGCACGCCGTGTGCGGTGAACGACGATGCTCCCGTTCCACCCTGATACACGGATAAGATCGACGGCCCAGCGTAGAGCAAGGCCACGAGAAAAACCAGGCAAGCGAAGACGGCAACAGCTTTGACTTTTAGTGAGCGTTTGTTCATGGGATTAGTACCAGTAAGTCGCGCGGATGTTTGCTCCCGAGCGTGGCGCGGTCACAAGGGTGACTGTGACTCCGGAGAGCGTGTAGTCGGCTCCGCCACCGGTCAGCAGCTGGCCATCCACAAAGAATTCGAGCGTGCCGGTGAGCGGCGTATGCGCCAGGGTGTAAGTCGTACCCGATCCGGACGGTGGAACTTCGTCGGCCCTAGTGGACATCGAGCCCGTCGGCACCGGCGTGGTGGTGGGCCCGGTCCCGGATCCGCCCGAGCCTGAGACTCCGTTCGGCGTCCAGCTCCAGCCGACCAGCCCGGTCGGAGTAAAGGTGTAATCGGTGACTGCCGAAAGTGCCTGCTCCGCCTGGCCATAAACGTTGAAGGCAGTGAACTTGAAGTGCAGCGTCTGCCCGATCCAGGACTGCTGCATGTTCAGCTTGAAGATGAAGCCATCGTTCAGAAAAGAAAAGTTCGACCCGATGGGGTGATCGGCGGTCGGCGTTCCAAAGACGCCGCGGCGGATGGTCGGCGGCAGCGCGTACTTGTTCGCCGAAGAAAGCGTCGCGGTCGCATAGGCTACCAACTCGTAGGGAATGGTGAGTGTCTGCCCGCTCGCAAGTGCGACCGTGCCGCCCGGAGTGAGCAAACACAGGCTCTGGAATTCGTCTCGCTGTCCAGTGGTGAACGAAGTCAGCGCTCCGAGCGATTCGGTGAGGTCGACATTCAAGGTGTCGGTGGCGTCGGGATCCGCGTGGTTCGGGTAATCGGCCGAGTAAGTCACGCCCATGTTGTTCGAGCCGCCCGCGGTGCCGACTAAGTTGTAAGTCGAGCCGCCGTCAGTCGAGAGATACACGTGGCAGCCGCCATAGAACTGCGACGATCCTGAGAGGGCAAACCAGATTTGCGGCAAGGAAGAAATCGCAGGGATGGCCTCGAAGATGATCGGCGTGTTCACCGTCCCTGGATCCACGTTGGTTGCGACTGGCACGTTATTCGGCGCCTGGGGAGTGCCCGCAACCGACGGAATGATTGGCGCGCTGGCGCCGTAGATGAACGGATCGCCTTCGCAGTCCCAGGAGAAGTCCGGATTCTCGGTCAGCTTGGTGAAGCGGAAGGGAACCGGTGTGTTGCCTAGTCCCGGCTCCGACGCCAAAAGCAAATCCATCGGCGTCCACAGACAATGCGGCGCGGGCAGCTTGAACTTCAGCGCCTTCCGCTTGACCATCAAATTGCGCTTGAGCAGCGTCTGCCCGACGAGCGTCGCCGTGTTCGAGTCGGTGATGGCCGGGTAGCTCTTGGTCGCCCCTGGGACCGGACCCTGCACGGTGATGTCCATGGCGTCCGAGACGGTCACCGAGTTGCGGTTGTACATGTTCGAGCGGTCGCTGAATTCAATGGGCAGCGAGTTCCAGTTGTCCTGCGGGCGGGCGCGATGCGCTGTCAGCGGCGGCGCGTTCTTGTCCAGTATGAAGTCTTTGGTGGTGAGCGTCGCAAGCGGACCGGAAGCCGTGGGCGCTACGTAGCTCGCGCCGTTGCCGTAGTTTGACACTTCCGCGTAAGGAATAAACCACAGCTGCGCTCCGTCCCATACGGCCGCACAGTTCGCGATGTCGCAGAGGTCGTCGAGAAAGCGCGCGGGTGTGTCTTGCGCGTCGAGCACCTGCGAGATTTGAATACCGTTCGCCTGGCAGTAGTTGCGGACCGCGTTCAGTCCAAGGTTTGTCCCCCCGCCAGAAAAAAGATTCGGTTCGTCCTGCAGGATCCCTCCGAAGCGCGAGTAACTTCGCGCCGTGCCCGGGTTGAACGACGAAAGCCCTAGTCCGTGGTTCCAGGTGGCGCTTGCTCCCAGGCTGTCGTAACTGCCGGAGCAGATCAGGTCGATGATGATGTCGGCGGGGTTGGCATCTCCGTGCTGGCCGTAGCCGTAAAGCCCGTAAGCTTCGGGCTCGAAGTTCGGCAGCACGTTCGCCGACTGCATGTTCCAGTTCACCATCCCGAAGCCGGAGAATTCCGGGTAGGTGATGGGCGAGCCTTCGGTGCCGGAGCCGAGCTGCTTCTCGAATTGAATGTTGGTCGTTGTCAGCGCCGAGCCCGTCGAGTTTCCCGCCGCCTGGAAGTACACGATGATCGTGACTCCGGTTTGCGCGGTGGGGAAGGTGACGGTGACGGTGGTATTTGAAACTGTGGAATTGTAGGAGGCATAAGCGATTCCCGCGTTCGCCCAAGTGCCGTTATTAGGCGCAGGGAATGCATTGTTGTAGAGCGGAAGCAGCGTGGTCCCTGAAAGCGTGACCGAGCCCGGACCGCCGTAGTCGTTGTAGGTGACCGAGAACGACTTCTGCACGGCCACGCCGATGATCATCTCCAGCTGAAAGGTCGGAGTGACGGTGCAGGTGAAAGTGGTCGCGGGTCCGGCGAAGGTGAAAGTCTGCGAAAGCTGGAAAGGATCGGAGGGGACCGCGCCGCCGTTTGACTGACCCTGAAAGTAGTTCCGGTCGATGAAGAACTGGGCGATGCCCTGCATGGGGCCGTAGCCCATCATGTAGTCGGCGTTGACCGTGTAGAACTTGTTGCCCTTGTTCTTCTTTCCCGACTGGTTGTGGCTTTGGAAGTTATTGCAGTCGATCAATTGCGCGGAAACGCGCCGGCGGCCGTATACCGCGTGAATCGGCTGGCCGTACTGGGCGGCAGTGACACGAATGGCGGTGTAGACCTGAGAGGCCTGCCCCTGGCCGGTTTTGAAGATGTGCGACATGCTAGAGTGAGGGAGTTATGGAGAGCGATCTACCAGAGGTCCGTATCGATGGCGAAGGAAATGTCACTAAGGAAAGTCGCGTGAAGCTGGTGAACGGCCAGCTTTTCTTCTCGGCCACTGGGCGCAAAGAGTTCGTTAAAGTTGGAGACGTGAGCGAGACCGAAATCACAGAGGTGACACGCGAGAAGCTGTTCCCCACAGACTGAAGCGCTTCAACTCCCGTCCCACAATCCAGTCATCCACTTCGGCATTCGATACCAGCACCTTGCCTGCTTGTCCGTGAGCCGAGATCACCTTCGGCCACTCGACGACAATCGAGCCGTGCCAGTGGATGCGCGCGATTTTCGGAATGATCAGGTCACCGGGAAGCACCGGCGGTTTGATCTCGTGAAAATACTTCTGCACTTCTTCGAGATAAATCTCCCGGTCGTGGTGCAGGTTGTACTGCAGCGAGACGTCCGGCACCGGCATGTCGATGCCGAGCGCGTTTTTGAACACCGCCGAGATGAAGCGCGCGCAATCGACGCCCGCGCCCTTGACCGCTGCGCGTTCATGGAATGGGGTCCCGACCCAAGTGAGCGCTTCTCTGACGACGGCCGTGCGCTGCTCTTCTGGCGTCATGACGTCAGATTCCGATCTCCGGTACGGGAACACTAGGGAAGCCCGGCGCGCCGTAGCTGTTCGAAAGCGGCTTCTGCAGCAGGATTCCGACGTTTAGCGAAATGCTTCCTCCGGTCGCTCCGAATCCGGCGCCAATTTGCGGAATGGGAATGATGGTCGGCTCGTAGAGGTAAACGTAGAGCACGCCGCTGATGGTGACGTTGTCGCGGATCCTCAGAAACACTGGCGGAGGCTGGCCGTTCACCGGAGTCCAGGAGGAAACTCCGCCGGTGAGCAGGTAGGCATCTTGTAGGGCGTGGTCCGCGATGCCGCCGCCGGATGAAAATCGCAGCACGCTGGCCGTGCTGTTGATCGTGTCGAGTCCACTCACCGTGTAGGTGACGCCGCTCGGAACGTAAGGCGTGGTGCGGTTTCCCGGTTGAATAATTTGCGTGGGGACTTTTACTTCCTGGAAGAGATCGAGCAGGCTCGAAATCGTGAGCTTGGCGTGGTCCTGCGCGGTCTCGGCTTCGCGGATGAAGCCGCGATACATCAGCGTCGTACCTAGCAGCGTGCCGCCTTGCTTGGGGTCGCCGTTAAAAAACGCGCGGTAGATATTGGTGGAGCATTCGTCGAACATGCCGGCGGCGAGGCCTTGCTGCCAGGTAGGTTGCGTCTGATTCGAGCAATAGCCGCCGCCTGAGACCAGCACCAGCCATTGCCCGATGTTGTCGCCGTCGGTATCGAAGTTATCGTTGATCCCCATCAGTAGCTGGGTTGCTCCGATTGGAACGTCGATGTCGATACCGGTTCCAATCAAAAACGGAGGCTCGACCAGTTGCCCGGTCGAATCTGCGAATCCGCCGATCAGCGCACCAAACCACGGCTGCCCGGCGGCCGATTGCGCTGCGGTCACATTCGGGACGTAGGCGCCGGGAAATACACCCGACGAGTTTCCCGCAAAGCCCACTACACCGAAACCGCTATTCAGGCCGCCCGATCCGCTTCCCGAGGCCAGCCCTCCCACCCATTTGATCGAGATGCGTCTGCCGGCTTTGACCTGCACTGCGGCGGGAGAAATGCCCTGTCCGTGGCCGAGCGCGGAAATCGGATACTGGCTGTTTAGTCCACCCGAAACATAAACGTAGGGCGACATCAAGCCACTCACCACTACCGGAACCAGAGTGTCGCCGCAGAACCAGTCGATGTCGGCATTCTGCGCGGTGAAGCCGATGCCGTACTCGAACTTGTCGCGCGTCATCGGCTGCGGGAGAAAGATCGCGGGGATGGTGCTACCGTACATCTGCGCCGCCGAAGGCGCGCCCGGTCCGGTCTGCAGAAAGCCCGTCTGCACGGGAAAATCGCCGAAGGAAAAATAAAACGTGGCTGTCTGCGGCGACATCTGCGGCGCCCACCAGATCCATGTCGAAAGGCTTAACAGGTCGCACATGTAGAGCGTGCGGTTGGTGCGGAGAAACGACAGCACGGTCGAGGTCACGTCGTTGCCGTTGGTGTCGTAAACCTTCCTCACAGGCCCACCTGCTGAAACTTAAGCGCGCCCACCTTCCACAAATAAGGCATGAAGTTCTCGTATTCGAGCGAGTCTTCGCCAAATTCGCAATCGTAGTAGTAGGTGTAGTTGGCGATGATCGAATCGGTCGAGACCGGGATCGATCCGCCGGTCGAGTTCCACTGGATCACATAGCCGTCATAAGGCGCGACCGTCGATGGCGCGGCCAGCGTGTAATTCGAGGCTGCAGATCCGTTCACGAAGATCGAAGTCAGCGCTCCGCCGGCGAGGACCTGCACACTCTCATTCACCGGCTGCATGTAAGAGACGACGCTGGCCGTACCAGTGTCCGGCGTCGAAGAATAATTCGCGTGCGCGAAGGGTGCGGAGAAGGTGACCGATCCAGGCTTTATGCTCGTCACCTGGACGGTCTGATTGTTGAGAAAAGTCGCGGTGCCGATGCCGGCGAAGAGAATACCCATTCCCACGGCGAGGGTGGACAGGCTGCTCACGGTAACGGTGAGCACGTTGTTCAGGATCACGACGTTGGTGACGGCGAGGTTGAACGTCGTAAAGGGCAGCGGGTAGCCGCCGTAGGTGTGCACCACTTCGGAGTTGTTGTTCGCATCTGGCGCGGGAATCGCCTGGCCGGCAACGATCGCATCGGGCGGCTGGAAATAAAATTCGTTGCCCTGGCCTTTGGCCTGAAAGTAGAGCGAGCGCAGGACCTTGAAGTCGGAGTAGGGAACGTTTGATTGCTGCGTCGGCTGAATCGCTCCCGGCCAGCCGTCGTTCACATAGCCCCACTTCAGCTCCCACTGAAAGAGCGGATTGTTGTACTGCGGAAGCTTGACGACGCGGCGGTTGGCTTCCTGCCGGATGGTCTTCCATTGCTCGGTTTTCTTGAGCGACCAGGCCAGGCCTCGAACGGAGTTCGCCAGGATCGGGTCGAAGCTGATGATGGGGAGCGGCACGGGAGGCTAGGCGCGCGGCCCTTTCCAGTCGGGATCGTCCGCAATTAGGGTCGCGTCGTAAAGCGACAGCAGCACGCTCTGCAACACCAGCGAAGACACTTCCTGCGCGTAGGCGACCAGCTCGCCGTTCTGCCGCACCTCGGAGATGTGCACCGGATACGGCGTTTCGCTTTTGGTGAGCTTGCCCCGGGTGCGGTGGAAGATGTACTGCATGGCTAACGCTTCGAGAAGTGTCCCTGCTTATAGAGCTTCATGGCGGCCTTCGCTACATCGCTTCCGTGCCTGCGCAGAATTTCCGAGACCCCGGTGCGGTCGAGGGCGTTCGCGTTCACGTCGCCGGCGTGGAAGTGGAAGTCGCCTCCGGATTCATCCGAGGAACGAGACTCGCTGTGGATGTTGGAGATCTGTCCGGAGAATTCTCCGCGGGAAAGCGCTTGCGCGAAATCGGGAAGTTGAGGCACGGAGAAACCGGGTGTGGCGATGTGCGGAACGATGTCGCCCAGTCCGCGAATGGTGTCGGCGTGCTCTTCCGGCAAAACCATCTCTCTTGCGTGGGCCTGAAGAATCGGATCGACGCCGGCGGGGATGTCATAGCCGCCTTCCGCGGAGGCCTCGGGGATGAAGGCCAGAACCGAAGCTTCCGCTTCCGCTGCCATCGCCGCCGCAACCGGAGGAAATTCAGCGTAGGCGGCGTAGGCCTTGGCAGCGGCGACGGCAGCCTCGGACGTGACGGTCGAGACGTTGGTTGTAACCGTCTGCGTCAACTGCTGCGCGTCGGCTTGGGCGCCCGCGACGGTGTTGTGAAGATGGAACAGGCGCGTGGCCAGCTCCATAATCACGTGCTCGGCAATCCAGCGGTTCGCAAGCTGCAGGATTTCGTTGATGCCGGATTCGGCGAGGTCGCGGTAGATGTTCTGCACCGCCTGACCGAAAGACTTGGAGTGGAAGAGCGCCTGGTCCTCGTACTGAAGCATCTTCGAGGCGATCTTCTGCTCCTCCTGCTCTTTGTACTGGACCAGTTGCTGTTCGATCTTTTGGTCTTCCGCGGCACCCTGTTCGCGAAGCTGCTTGAGCTTCGCCTGCAGGTCCTGTTCGATGCCCGCGATTTTGTTCGCCGCTTCCTGCGCGTCCTGCACGAACTTCGCGGAGTTCGCCGGGTCCTCGAGGGCCGCGATCTCGGCGGCCTGCTCGACTTTCTGTAGGGCCTGAATCTTCGCGTCCGCTGCCGACTGCGCCAGCAGGATCGAGCCGTTGATGTAGCGCTGCTCGGCATCCTGCATTTGCTGATAGAGTGCCTGGACCTTGCCGATGTCCGGAAGCCCGAAACGTTTGTCGTCCTGGACCGCGCCGCGCAGCTGCGACTGCTGGATGCTGTTGATCTCGTTCAGCTCGCGCTGCTGGTCCGCGATCGCTCTGTCGGTAGACTGGGCTTCGGCGTCGGCCGCTTCCTTGATTCCCTTCAGGCGCAGCTCGAGCTCCTGGGTTGCGAGCCGCTGGACCTCCGCCACGCGCTCACGATCCGCCGCCGCGAGCTTCGCCAGCATCTTTTCGTACTCTTCGCCCTGATAGTTGTAGAAGAGGCCGACGACCGCGACTTCCGATTCAATGAGCGAAACCCGCTGGGCGCTGCCGGTCTTCGTGGCTCCAACCTGGACTTCGATCGAGCGGATGAGCTCGTTCAGCTCGGCCTGGTCGGAGGCGACTTGAGACTTGATCACGTCCTGCTGCTGTTTCAGTTTTTCGGCGGTGATCTCGGCGTCAAGCTGCTGCGTGGTGCGTAGCTTCTCGGTCTCCGCTTCGCGTACGAGCTCCTGCTCTTGCTGCAGCGTGATCTTGTGTTGCGACAGCGCGGTCTCGGCGATGTTCTCGGAGATGGCCGCGGTCTTCGACGCCTCGGCCTGGATGGCGGAGCGCACCGACTCTTGCGCCTGGATGATGGCTGAGAGTTTGCGGGTCTCGATCTGCTGGATTTGTGTGAGCTCTTGCGACTGGGAGATTTCGCCCAGCTGCAATTCCCTGCGCACTTCTTCTTCGGCCAGCGAAGCTTTCGCGTCCTGAATGGTTTTGACAGCGGCGAGGTTCTGTCGCGCTTCTTCCGTTTGGCGCCTGAACACGGAAACGTCCATGTCGGAGACCTTGGTGGACTCGGTCGCGGCGTTGGAGGTGTTTGTGTTTCGGAGGTTCTGCAGGGTGTTGTAGTACTCGGTCGCTGCGGTGAGCTGCGCCTGTAGATGGGAAAGCTCGAAGCCTTCTCCCGCGGCGAGGCCTCCGCCCGGTCCGGTCGGATGCGCGGCGGACTGTTCCAGCTGCTGAGTAAGAGCCGGGATCTGCTGCTCGAGTTCCTGGATCCTGGTCTTCGTCGTGGACATCTGCGTGTCCAGTTCCTTGAAGACGGATTCGGCCTGCGCTTGGGTGTGGACCTCCTTCAACTTCTGCGCGAACGCCTGCATGTCGTCGGGCAGGTCCTTCAGCTTCTTGTCGTCGACGCCGAGCGAGAGTGAGACAGGTTTTTCGCCCGAACTTGCAGCCAGCAACTCCTGCGCCTCGCGAATTTTGCCCTGCGACTTGAGAACCTCCGCCTGCGATTCGATCCACTTCCAGTTGGCGTCCGCCGCCTGCTTCGCGGTTTTCTCGGAGGCTTCGCCGAGCGCCGAGATTTCCGCTTTCAGGTTGACGATGTTCTCGTAGAGCGTGTAGACCCGCTCGCCGACGGTAACCAGAACTTCGCCTAGCGCGATCGCACCGATGACCGGGAAGGCGACTTGCAGAGCCGGGCCAAGGCCGAGCACCTGCGTCAAGAAGGTTCCGGCCGCGCGGGTCGAGCCCTGCAGATTCAATTCCAGCGTGCGAAGCGAAGCGGACGCGGCCTGGCGATCGGAAATTCCCGACCGCACTGCGTTTGCGCTGCTGTATTGCGCGGCGATGTTTTCATCCAGCGCCAGCGTAGAGCCTTGCGTCGCGATTACATCCTCTTCTTTCGCCGCAAAAGCTTCCTGCCAGGCTTCTGCCGACAGCATGGCGGCTTCGTTAGCCGCATTTGTGGAAGCTGCCAGCTGGGTCTCGGCTTGCGCGTGACGCTGCGCTTCCTGCGCGGCTAGCGCCTGCAGGCCTTGCGATTGCGCAAGCGCGGCTGATACTTGCGCCTGCTGCTGGCCCATGACTGCGAGTGCCTGGGCTTGAGTGAGGGCGATGGTGTTGGCCTTTTCCGCCGCAACCGTAAAGCCCTCCTGCGCAACAGTGAGGCGGTTAGCAGCTTCGGCCGCAGCATTTTCCGCAGTGGCGAGCGCGGTCATCGCATCGGCATCGGCGCCAGTTGCCGCGCCCTGCGCCTCGCTTCCCCCCGCGGCTGCGGTTTCCCCAGCAGGCACAGAGCCGAGCACCGGCAGAGACGCAACGGAAGAAAGCTCCTGCTGCTGCTCGATCAGCCCGGCGAGCTCCTCGCGAACTCCGGCAATTTGCGCCTTGGTTGCAGCGAGAGCGGCTTCCTGCTGGCCGAGAGATTCGAGCACCGCGTCGTCGCCATTGGCAGCTTCTTCGTAGAGAGCGCGGTAGTTGTCGCGCAGCGATTCCGCTTGCACGCGCGCGGCCGCGGTCAACTGCGCGAGGTCAGCGGAGGTCTCCTGAATCTTCGCCTGTAGCGTATCGCCGGCCTGCCCAGCCTTAGCGAACCCCTGCGTCATATTGTCCGCGAACTGGTTGACCGCAGACGCACCTTTGGCGGGAAGCTGTTCGAGCTGTGTCGTATCGACAACCGTGGTTATCTGTAACGTGGAATCGTCTTCAGGCATGGCCTTGGACTAAAAACGGGAAACGTTCCTTGATGATGTTGGGGAGTTTCTCGACCGGCGGCGCATGCGGAGAAAAGACAACTCCGGTGCGCTCCCACTTCTGCTTCTCTTCTTCCGAGAGTGTCGGAAGTTCAACCAGCGCGCGAGAGGGTTTGTAGCCAAGATAAGCGGCTACGAGTGAATCGGCGGAGGGATGGAAGTAGCGGTACTCGGTGAGCGCGAGGGCCTGCCACAGCTCCATCCGGCCGACGAAGTCCCACTCCCAGCCGGTTTCTAGAAGCAAGCGGCAACGAAGAAAACTTACTGGTTCGTTGCCGCGGCGGCTTCCCCCGGCTTCGCGCCCGAGGTTTTCAGTCCGCTCAGTTGGATGATTTCGCCGTACAGCTGCTCGAGCTCGCCGAAGTCGAGCGTCGCTGAGACATCGGCGTCGGTCCACTTGCGCTCGCGTACGGCCATGGAATCGGAAGCGGCCGCGACAAACCATTTGCCATTTCCAGCGGCCGCATTTTCAAGCGATGCTGCAACGATCGGGACCATGTGCGCGCGGATGAACTCTTTGCCTTTCTTGGTCACCCCATCTCCGATGAACTGTTCGTACTGGTCGACGGTGAGTGATGCGATGGTGAACTTCTGCTCTCCAACTTCTATTTCTTTGGTCTTCATGTTTTCCTCCGAGTTGCTCCGAGAGTGTTAAGCGTGCGGGAAACAATAATCGGGAGCGGCACAATGGGCGTCCGCTCCCGTTGCGTAAACAAGGGAAGAGAGAACTTAGTTTCTAAGCTGCTCGGCTGTGACGCTGTAGCGCAGTCCGCCATCTTCTTCGACGATGACACGGTCCGTTCCGGCGAAGCCCACGATCGTCGCAGGAAAGCTTTCCTCGTCTTTTCTCGCTCCAACCTCGCGGCCGAGCAAGAATGCGCTGCCGGCTTTTCCGGAGACCGTGACTTTGTCGCCGACCGAGAAGGCGCCGACCTTCAGGGGTACTGCCTTTCCGTCTGCCATAACTCGATTCCTCCAATGTGAAATGTGTGAACTTCAAAAGGCGGCAGCGCTCGCGCGCCACCGCCCGCTGTCGGTCAGATCAGGATCACAGGCCGGTGCCGGCGCCGTCGATCAGGTCAAACCACGGCGATCCCGCGATGTTCGGGTTGGGGAAGGCCTCGAACTCCATCTTCACCATCGCGAAGTTGTCGCGCTTGATAGTGAGGTCGTTCTTCGCGAAACGGCAGGCGTAAAGATGGATGCCGTTGTTCACGGATTGGTTCAGGAGAGAGTTGTAGTTCTCCCACATGTAGACTTCGACGATCGGTCCGAAGCCCATCAGCTGATTGTGCACGGTCAGCAGCGTGCCCGCGGTTGAGGTCTTCACGTACGAGATCAGCACGGTTGCCGAAGCATCACCCGAGAAGAAGGTGTAAACGCCGGCAGCTACTGAATACTGCCCCTTCGCAGTCACGGAGGAGACTTTCACCAGCGGCTGGCCGTTGGTGTAGCGCACGCCCAGGTCTTTCGTCCACGTGGCGGAGCCCGAAACTGTGATGGTGAACGTGGTCATGCCTGGAACCGTGCCAGCTTCATTCGGCACCACGATCGGCGCGTTGGTGGTCATGGCTTCCGAGTAGTAGGCCTGGTTGAAAAGGTCGACATCGACGCGCGCCATTTCGATGTTGCCCTTCACGGTGAAATCTGCAGTTGCGACATCGTCCGGGCCTTTGTTGGCGCCCTTCAGTTCCACCAGCTTTTGATCTTGTGAAACGGACGCGCCCTGAAGGCCGAGGATGGCCATGGCGGAAGGGTTTACAGGCTGATTCCCTCCCACTGGGGCGACGAACATAGATCCTGCTCCAAAAAATTCAAACATGGTAACGCTCCTTTAAACGAGAGGGTTAAAGTTCCGACCGACCACTTACCTGCGCCCTCCGAGGTGCGCTGTTGAAGTTCTCCGAGCGACATTCGCGAAACGTTTTCTTCGGGCGTGAGCTGCCCTCGGAGTGGCAGGCCACGCCCTTGCGCCGAAGAGTCTGCGGCGCACTGCCCCGTGGCCGCGAGGCAAGCTTGGTTGTGGGTCTATTCTGTGTGCGGCTATGTCCCGGTGAGAAGCGACACCGGAACTACGATCACCGCTTGCTGGTCGGGATACACCGGATCGTCCATGACGATCTCGCCGTCGATCCAGCAGTTCGTAACTAGTCCGCCGAGCGTCTGGTTCTGCGCGGGATTCACGAACAGCTTGTCGAGCGCATCGAGCAGTGGATTCATGAACTGCGACGGGATGGTCGCTTCATCCGGCGCAATCTGCAAATAAATCCACCACTGCGCGCGCAGCTTCCAGCGGGTTGCCCCAAAAGCCTGCACCTGGTCCGCGCCTTCGCGCGCTTCGCGTTGAAAAAAAGCCGGCTGGTTGCCCGCTCCCGGATCGCTCCATGCGAGCAGCCGGCGGCTCTTCAGCTGCCACTGCTGCGCTCCATTCGGATCCGTCCAGGTGAGCCCGGAGCCAAGTGCGAACAAGGCCGCGTAAATCGTCTCGCGCGGATTGTTCATCTAGCGAAGCTCACTGCGCAGCCACCTCGTTCAGCGTGAGCTGCAGGCCTTCGACAATTTCGGGCGACATTTCATTCAGCGAGGTCGACATGAACGGCCGCGCTTTGAGCGCCGGATGGTGCACCATCTTCGCGAACACTTGTTTGCCGTCCATCATGAAAGCGAGCACCTTCTTGTCGACGGGCGCGATCGTGTAGTCGCTGGTCCCGCCTTTTTCCTGGATGCGCATGTAAAACGCCGGACCGCCCCCGGCCTGCACGGATCCGCGAATCTGACCTGGTTCTTGTTCCACCTGCAACGCCCGCACCGACGCCGCGCCTTTCCCTGTGCGCTGATTAAGGACTTGGCCGGACAGTTTCTCTCCAACGATCTTCGCCTGCAGCTGGAAGTTGAGCGCCTGCAGTTTCGACGCGAGCGCATGGACAGCGAGGTTCGCTTTGCGCTCGAAGCGCGCGATCAGCGTCGCATCTGATCCGGAAAAAGTGAGCGAGATCATGAGTTAGACAATCAGTGGCTAGAACTCGCAGGCTAGACGATCGCCCTGCGCTTGTACTTCTCGATCGTGGTCTTCACTTCCGGCGGCCACGCCCAGTCGCGGAAGTTCGTGGTCCCGCCTTCGGTCATCATCTTCGACTTCAGGTCCTCCTGCGGCTTGCGCTTGTAGATCAGCGCCACAATCCGTTTGCAGGCGACCTGCAGGTCGCCTGGTGCTCCGTTGTATCCGTAGGAGATAACGATCTGCACTCCGGAATCGGCAGCACTAAAGGTGTAGACGCCAGCGCTAGAAACGCTGTACTGGCCTTGCGCCGGCGGGGATGTCACCGGGACCAGCGCGATCCCGCTCTGGGCGTAGGTCACGCCCATGTCGAGCACGAAGCTCGCAGTATTGATGACGGTGATCTGAAACGGAGTCGCGGGAATTTTGTAAGGCTCAGCCGGCATCAAGCTGTAGCCGGCCAGGTAGCTGACGTTTACGTTCTGAATCCCCTTCTGGAAGAACGGGCCCCATCCCCCCAGAGTCGTCGTCGAAAAGCTTCCGGATCCGCTCGAGCCGCCGCGCAAAGAAATTGACTTGCGGTCCTGGTCGATCAAATAGCCGGCAACGCCGAACGCGGTCGAAGGCGCTTGCTGACGGCCGTTGATAGAGAGCGAGAGCACGGAAAGAATCGGGGAGTTCTTGACGTACTGGCGCTGCGATCCGGATCCGTCGTAGGTCTCATTGAATGGCAGGATGGAATTCAGAGTCGCGCGACCAGTGTAGGAGAGAACCGACAGGCTCACGTCGGTTACGAGGTTCTGGACTATAGGCTGCTCGGCGGCATTCGACGGCTGCAGTCCGAGCCAGGTCATGGCGTCGTTTAGCGTCACTAGGTCGCGAGGATCGGCCGGCGGTGTGGGCATGGTGATTTATTGCTGCACGTAGGTAATGACGCCCTGCGCGGAGGGCGAAGTTCCCGCAAGTGTGAGACAGAGGTTTTGGCCGCTGGTGCTCTTGAACGCCACGTGGCCTCCAAACCCGATCTCGATTACGCTGCCTGTGTTCGGGGCATACGTTCCGGTCAGGTTTGTCGGTGAGGTCCCGCAGCTCGCAGCCGAGGACCAGATTGAAGTCGGGGAAGTCCCGGCCAGCGTGTAACTAATGCCGCAAACGTAGACGGTTTTTCCGCTCGAGCTCGCGACGATCGCGGTTGCCGTTGTCGATGCAAGTGCGATCGCGGCATGGCATAACTGCGAAAAGAAACAAGGGAGCGAGGCCGGCAGCTCTTGCGGACTGCCAGCCCCGGACGGAGGGAGGGAACTCGGTTAAGTTCGCATCCTTCTGTCAAAAAGTGACAGCGGCCGGGACTCCTCCCCCGGAAAACCGGCCACTGTTATTCACCCGGCGAGCACACAAAGACCGGGCAAACTTGCGACTAGTTGACCTTGTTGGCGGCGCCCAGGATCAGGCCGCTCGCGAACGGGATGTAGTGTTCGAGGGTCTCGAAGCAATACACGCCCAGCTCGTGCTCGAGTTTCCGGTAAGGCCACTTGATCGAGAAGTGGTCCTCGAGCGAGACGATGCGCCGCACCGCGGGAATCGAATTCCCGGCAGCCGGATAGGGGTTGGTGGTGATATCGAACAGGACCGCGCCCTGTGGCAGCCACGGATGTGCGCACACATCGATGGTCTTCGGCGCTGCGCTGGACGAGTACTTCCAGCGGTACTGCGCGACCAGCGTGCCGCCGGTGAGCTTCCCGGCCTGCCCCGATTCGAACATGATGCGCTGCGCTCCCGGTCCGCCCGAGGCGGTCAGGATGGCTTTCGAAATCGACTGGATCAAGCTGCCGCCGGCGTAGATTTTGTCGACGCTCGCCTTGTAGTTGTTCCAGAGGAAGTCGGCCACGTCCTCGAACTCTTTGATCGATCCGTCGCCGTTCGAGGTGAAGCCCGCTCCGTTCAGGTCCTTGTAGTACGAAGGCTGAGAGGCGGAGGCGGTGTTGACGTTCCAGGTGCAGATGCCGTCGAAGTCCAGGTTGTTGAAGCTGTGGTCGGCGGTTAGGTTGCCGGCAGCTCCCGCAACCGTGGCGCTCTGCGCGTTCGCGGCCTGGTTGGTGTTGTTGTAAGTGGTGAGCTGTGCGGTTGCGGTCGAGGTCACCGCGCTGAAGAAGGCGTTCGCCGTGGTGGGCGCTGCGTTCTGCGAGATGAACCACGCGTAACCGAACGCGCCCTGGACCGGAGTCACCGAGACGTTCAGCACACTCGTGCCGCTGCCCGTGGTAGCTACCGAAGCGGAAACGGCCGAGATCACGGCGGTGCCGCCGTTGATCACGTCGGTCGAGCCGTCGGCGTTGGTGCGCAGGAAGGGCAGCTTCACGCCGGTGGAGGTTGCGAGCTGCACGCCCCACGCGGTGAGCGCTACGCAGAACACCACGTTCTGTGCCGAGTTCGGAATCGAGCCGCCGGTGGTTGCCGTGGTTGGAGTTCCCGGAGTCGGAGTGGTGCCCAGCGAGTAGCCGTTGTTCCCGCCGGATCCGGACGGCCCGGAGTTGCCATAGAGAATCATGCGCTCTTCGTCGTTCAGCAGCGCATTCAGCATGGAGAGCTGGGCAAGCGAGATGTTGTCCTCGAAGCCCAAGCCCGACTGCTGCGCCTGAAAGCTCACTTCGGTGTCTTTGCCGAGGAATTTGAAGGTCGAGGCGTAGTCGCGCTCGGTGATGTTCATGAAGGCGTTGCGGTTTCCTTCCGACAATGCCGGGTATCCACCAGCATCGATTCCGACCACAGCCTTCCAGTTCACGGCCGTGCCGCCGACGCGCATGCCATTGAACATCGGGTTAACACGTGGAGTCGAGGCGAGGATGGGATAGAACACCGGGTAGATGTTCTTCGCCTGCGGCTCCAGGTAGTAAAAGTTGAGGTTGGTTCCGGTCGAGATGCCGGACGTGGTGATGTCCTTGCGCAGACCTTTAATCAACGCCAGCGTTTCTTCGCTGAAGTTCATTTTCATTTCTCCTGAGTTCTGTTTTTTGTGTGCGCTCGGGACACTTCGAAATCGAACTGGGCGCTCCGGGGGTTTGGTAGCGGCCCTAAAAACTAATTTGCTGAGTGGTGACGCTGCGAGAGTGCCGTCGCGATGGTCGGAGGAAGATCGGCCGGCTTCGCAGTCTTCATGAAGGCCAGCTGCGCGGCGGTGTCGCCCGACATCACTTTCGTGACATCGACTGCGGCAGGCTGCGCGGCGTCAGGCGCCTTCGTGGTCGGGACTTCGTCTTCGGCTTTGCGCACCGGCATGACGCGCAGCACCGGGCCGCCGTTCAGCAGCGTGGTCGTGCGCTCACCGACGCCCGGGGCGGCAGCAGCTTTCTTGACGTCGGCGCCTTCTTTGTCCTTGCCTTTGCCGTCGTCTTCCTCGGCGCCCGTGAGGGCCTTGAGGATGGACTGCGCGCCCTGGTTGAACATCTTCTCTCCGAAGGCTTCGAGGTCGGCCTTGGTGAGCGGCTTGTCGTCGCCCGCAGCTGCTGGGGCAGCGGCCGGAGCGGGATCGGCTTTCTTGAAGACTTCGACGCCGTCGGCGGTTTTGCCGATCGAGACAAAACTGGGCTCGGCCGGCTTGTCTTTCTTCAGTTCCGCCACTGTCTTCTGCAGTTCGGCAACCACGGCCTTCAGGTTCGGCGTGCCTTCGGCGGTGATGTTGATCGATTCGGGCTTGTCGCCTTTTTCTCCGGTTTCGTCGGCGCCCAGGATTTTGGTGAGTTTGTCGACGTGCGCGCACATTGCATCCTTGTGGTCGCTCATCGCCTTCGAGACTTTGTCGCAGTGCTCGGAGATCGAATCCTTCATGGCCTTCGCATGCTCCGCCACCGATTTGCGTGCCGCCTTCGCCAGGTCGGCGTTTTTGTCTGACATATACAGCGGTCCTCCAATTTTCCCCGCCTGGTCGGCGGCTGTAGTTAACTCCGAACTTTCCTCTTCGGCCATGGCCAGGAAGCACTCGGCCAGGGCCTCAAGCTCTTGCTGTAAATCTTCGGGAAGGGTGGAATCGTCGCCTTCACGCTCGCGCTCGTATTCGGACGAGACCCGCAGGTAGGCGATGTCCTGCAGGATCGAGGCGAAGCGCGAGACCTCGTACATGCCCTTCTTCATGCCCTTCGACTCGGCGGTCTTTTCGATCAGCGAGTTCACTTCGCCGTCGACCCAGGCCTTCATGGCCTTGTCGGCTTCGTCCGAAACCTCGATCCCGTGCTTCTTTGCCGCGGCCACGATCTTCGCTTTCACCTTGGCCTTCTCGCCGTCGGGAATTCCTTTCGTCTGATTGAAGCGCGCGAGCGCGTTGCGCACGTGCGACTTCGATTTCGCATCAGTCGAGAACTTGATCGGGAGCTTCCAGGTGGACGTGTCTTCTTTGTCGCCCACGTAGGCGAAGCAGTCGGCGGTCAGGTCTTCCCCGGCCACGCGCTTGGTTTTTGAATCCTTGTTGAGTGCGGCTTCGAGCTGGGCGGTGAGTTTTTCCAGCCGCTCGGCGAGTTGAGTATCCATCGAATCTTCTCCTTCGGCAAAGTTCTGCAGCTCGGCCGAGCCGTCCGACTTCACCAGTTGAAATTTCGCGCCCTTCACCATCGAGAACTTCGCCTGCTTAAAGCAGGGATTGTCGACATAGCTGACCTCGGAGATCACCGGACCGTAACGCACGTGCACGTTCTTTTTGCAGGACGGGCAGTAGTGGCCCTTCGAGCCGTCCTCGTTGTCGGGGATGTCGGTTTCGCAGGTGTTGCACTTGCGGAAGGCGTAGGCGCCGCCCTGCGAATAGCCGCGCACGTAGCCGCCTTTGAGGAGCTTGCGGACTTGGGGATCTTCGGTCTGCGAACCGACACTGATAACTTTCTTGGTGTCGTCGAAGTCGAGCTTGATGGCTTTGCCCGCGATCTGCAGGGTGTGCTGTAGGCGGATATTCCCAAGCGACAAGTCCTGCCCAGCCGCCTCGGTTGATTCGGCGGCTTCGTTCGACCAGGACTTGTACGACTTCTTGGCGAAGGCGTAGTCACAGATCTCGCCCTCTTTGTCCGGCGCTTCGCCAGTGACGATCCCGTAGGCCTTAGTGACGCCGTCGGTGCCTTCTTCAACTTTCGAGAGCGGAATGAATTTGCGGAAGGTGTGCGGTGTCATAAGATGGCCTCAGAATGAAGAAGAAAAAGGGAAGCGCGGTCAGTCCCGAAGCGAAGTACGCGAAGCTCTGCCCTCAATGCAAACTCGGACGCGAGCCCGTGCGCCGGGAAATCTCGCCCGGTGTGTTTATGTGGCTGCATGATTCGGTGGCTACGTGCGGCGCTCACGCGGAGCGCGAAAACGAAAAAAGCCAAGCGGCAGTGGCCGCGCAAAAGTCTTAAAGGCTGGTGCAGGCGCTCCCTGCTTTGATCGTCACCGTGCCGGATCCGTTCGCTGCCGCCTGAAGCTGTACCGTGCCCGCATTCGCTCCATTGACTAAACCGAGGGTCACGGTGCCGACGTGATTGGTGGCCGTGTCGCCTAACGTGCCGAGCGAAGTCACGGCCGACGACAAAGCTGTCGCTGCACCGTTCGCCATCGCGGTCGCGCCAGTTCCCCCGTTCACTCCGACCAGCACGTTAGTCGGCGAAGCCGGTCCGGTGAACTGAAACTTGGGGCCGGCAGTGGTTGTAGATCCCTGGTAGATCAGCGTGCAGCTCAGCGTGTAGCTGGTGTTGGCCGCGACCGTTAGCGAAAAGCCGACATTCGAGAAGGTGGTGGTCGCGTTCGTGTAGTCGGAGGCGAGCACAGTCTTCTGTGCCACGCCGCTTGCGCTCCCGTGGTATCGGCCGGTGGTCGAGTTGTACACCTGCGCGAAGACACAGCCGGCCATAATGAAGCCGACGAGAAGCGCGTGCTTGAGTCTTGTCATCTTCTAGCTCCCCATGCACTGAATGGAAATTTCGTAGGTCTTCGCCGTGGTTGCCGTGCCGTTCCACTGGAAGGTGTAGGCGGTCGCCGATCGTGCGGTCACGGTCAAGTCCGCAATGATGTCATTGCCGCCGGTTTGGATCGCTGTGCACACCGGGACCTGCGTCCAGGTGCCGTCGTGAAAGGTCAGCGTATAGGTCGGATTCGCCGCGATCCCGGATCCGCCGGTCGTGATGGTCGTTACGTTCGCTTGAATCTTTGGAGGTTGCGACGGTGATCGCTGTAGTCGCCGTTGATCCCCAGCCCGCGCTCAGCGTGAAGTCCCCTGCCACCAGCGTGGTCGCCCCGTTCACGCTGATGCGAGTCACGCTTGGCGAGGGGGTGCACGCAGGAACGGCGCTGCTGCTGACGGAGGTCACGACTGCATTGGTGCAGCTTCCGCCAGGAGTAGAGCCATTCACTTTCGCTACCGTAGGGTTGGGATAGCTCCCCGAAAGGTCGCCTCCCGCCGTGCCGCCGGGGGCGCTCCCGTTGTAGTTGCGTGCGATGGTTGAGGTGTAATTCAGGGTGACCGAAACGCTTGTACCGCCGGTCCAGCTGGCCGAGACCAGGAAGTAGTCGTAGGCTTTTGCCGGCGCCGGGTTGCGGATCGCATTGGCAACCGTGGTGTAGGTGTCAAGCACGTCGCAGGTGGCGCCGTTCTTGCATCCCGAGATTACGATTGAGACGGTCGCGGGCGCGCCGGCAATAAGCTCTTCGACGCTCACCGTCATTCCGCCGACCGAGTTCGGAAAGCTGACCTGCGCACCGCTTGACGAGATCACTGCATTTCCGGTCGCGCGCTGGGCAAAGGTAAGAGCGCAGAGAAGCAGAGGGACGAGGGCAATACGGCCGAATCGAGAGAATGCTTGCATAACCGTGAGGTTTCCTTTCTAAAAGCGTTATCGCAAACGACTAGGCGATCTCCGCCGGAAGTTTCCTGCTGTCCCCGCACAACGAGCAGCGAATCCCGATCGCGTTCTCGTCGGCATGCCACGGATCGAAACAAGTCAACGGTTCCGGCTGCGGCTCCTGTTCCAGCGTTGCCGATTCTTTGGACGGCACAAGCGCCAAGCCCGCAGCTGGAGGTGCTGGAGCCGGCGGCGGTGCGTCGGTCAGCTGCAGCTTGTCCGCTCCAACTGGCTTCGCGCTGATTCGCACACATCCCATCCGGTCGAGCGACTTCGCGTTGACCATCATTTCCTGCGAGCGCAGACAGTCTTCGGGCGAGAGGTCTACGGAACCTTTGTGGTGATTGACGAGTACGGCGCACAGCATGTTCACGAGCTGCGAAATCTGCTGGCCCTGCTGGGTGCAGATGTTGCCGAGGCGAAGAATTTCGTGGTTGGCTTTCATCAAGTCGTTCTGAAAGCGGCCGCGCTGGGTTTTGTTGCTCATGGTTGTGGTCTCCGAGTTAGGGTTTGTGGATGGTTGCCACTCCATCCTTGATTTCGAGCTTGCCGTTCACCAGTAAGTAGCCGTTCGGTTTCGGGCCTTCGACTTGTGGCGCGAGCGTGCAATCGGCAAAGAGAAATACTTCGCGAGCCGTGGCCACCGTGCGTACTTCCTGCCCTTCAACCGTCTGAATGATCCACGCATGTTCGCGTTCGCCGCCACCGTAGTAAATCCGATAGGTCAAGCGTTGACCTTGCCCGGCCGCAGCACGCAGCGGCAGAAAGGATGCGCCGGCGGATACTGAGCGCCCGACGGAAACGCGTCGCCGAGGTCAACTTCCTGATCGGCATTGTCCGCGCATTCGTCACACGGCCCGAGGCTCGACACCTGCCAGATGACGGTCTCGACGATGCCGCTCTCTCGCCAGATCTCTACCGAGCCCAAGATCTGCGCGCGCTGCACTTCGGTCGCGGCAATCATCTCCGCCCGGGCTTCGGAGAAAATCGAGGACGCTTTGATCTCGTCGACCAGGTCCGCGATCGGAGCCTCGCGTTCAAAGGCGGCTTCGATCAGGTCGCGCAGGTCCTCGCGCGTGGTTTCAGATATCGCCCACTGTGCGTCGGGATTCGCCACCAGCTCGCCGTCGGCCGTGTACTTCATGCCGACCAGCTCCGCTGCGCGCTTCCTCGCGAAGTCGCGTGCGATCGTGTTCACTTCTGCGAACAGGTCCTCGTCCGAGACCTCGATGTAGGCAAGCCCCGAGAGTCCGCCTTCTTCGACCGCTTCCTCGATGTCGTCTTCAATCTCCTGGACTACCGGCTCCCAGTCGATTGCCTGAAAGGCGGAGGAAGCGAGGAGCTCGTAGTCGGGTGGCTCGTTGTCAGCTTTGCGAACAATTTTTGTCGCAGGTGTCGTCTGCTTCAGAACCGCGAGCGACGCGGCTTTCGCAGCGGTTGCGAAAAACTTTGTCAGCCGCGCTGTCAGCCGCTCCTCGATCGCAGCAAGCTTTGACGCGTGATCCTGCTTCGGGACCAGCTGCAGCGGAGTAGCGAGAGCTGCGCTCACTGCACGATCTCGCTCGCCATTTGCTTCGACATCTCACGGGCGATATTGGCCACGTTGCAGTCATGGCAGTAGGTTCGGGGATAGCTGCCGGCGTGCTTCTTGCACACCGAGAAGTGGGTGTGGCCGTTCGCTTTCTTCGCCGGCTTTGTTTTCTTGTCCGGCGTTGGTTCCGCGACCGGCGCCGGTGCGGCAGCTGCGGCCTCTTTCGCGTGCTTCGCTTTGGTCTCCGGGTCGGTGCCGAGTGTTTTCTGCCGATCGAGCTGGGCCTCGGCCTGCATCGGGATGAATCCGTTTTGCGGCGAGAAGACGCCGAGCATGTCTGCTTCTTTTTCCGGACGAGGATCTTCGCCGCGGCGCTCGCGTACTTCGTTGGTGGTGTAGATTTTGCCGGTCAGTAAGTTGTCGGCCTGCGCGGCTTTCAGGATGTCCTGCTCGATCGCCTGCTGGCGCACCACTTCGTAGTCGGTGAAGCCCATCTTGTGGATGATCAGGTTGAGCACAGACTCGATCGACTGCAAGAAAGGCTCCTGGCCTTCGTTCTCCGAAGTCTCCTGCGCTTGCTCGGCCGAGGCTCGGTTCATCATCTTCAGGAACGGTTGCGCGGAGACGCCGATGCAGTAGCAGGCGACCTTCGCCAGCCACTCGTCCATTTCGTCTTTCAAGAGCGGCTCTTTGGGGAAGATCACGTTCGGCTTGCCGTCGCCGTACCCGGGCAGGAAAGTCAGCCGGCGGCGCTTCGCCAGATCGCCCGCCATGACCGAATCAAACCAGCCCTGCACCTCTTTTACTTGGTCGGGCTGCACGCTCTCGGGCAGGAAGCACAGCGCTTCGGGAATATTCCCCGACGTGTAGTAGTCGAGCTGGAAGCTCTGCCGGCGAATCGCGATCGAGATCGTCAGAAGAATCTGCTCGACCGGAGAGAACCCGTAGCGCTGGTAGGTCTTCTCGTTGCGCATGAAGTAGATCAGGTCGTCGGTGGTGAAGTTACATGCCGGCGAGCCGTACACAACTTGCTGGTAGGCAACGTAGGGCGGCGGCGGCGTAATGCCCTGGTCTGTGAGCTGGCGGTTGATGGTGCCTCCCCAGAGCGGATGCACGCTGGCGATGCGGCCTTTTAAGTCGCGCTCAAGGTAAAGCGAAGTGGCATCAAGGACGATCATGTCTTCGAGCCACATGCGCAACCAGGTGGGGAACGGGTGAAGCCCGTCGGGATAGGCGAGGAAGTTGTTCAGTGCCTGGACGTTCGCGTCCGACAGGTTGCGCTCTTTCCAGTCTTTGTTGGTTCTGTCCTTCGCGGATTTCTTGGCGCGGACTTCGAACTTGCGCGCGCACAGCCGGTCGAGTTGGGTTTCGATGACAATGCGCAGCAAGTCCCAGGACTTCGAAAGCGCAACCAGCGTCTCCGGCGTGATGCCGCCCTGTTCGCCGCGCGGCTGCCAGATGAGATTAGCGCCCGGCTGGTAGCCGTACTGGCGCGGCCGATAGCCCGAGGGCGCGACGGGCGTGACCGGTTGGAGCGGGCCAAACCAATAGTCGCTCGATATGTCGCGGATGGTTCCGGTACCGCCTGTCGGCGCGATCGCGGAGATCGGCAGCGGCGAAGCTACGCCGGCGGGAAGGTGTAGCCGGCTCTTGCCGGGGTTGGCGCTAGAGAAGTCGCTGGCCACGGAGGGTTTTCTTTAAGTCAGTTTGGTTGCGGGATAGCAACCGCGAATGCGCGCGTGAAAATGCTTCCCGATCGAGGGCGCCGTGAGCAGCGCATTGTGTTCGTCTTCGGGAACATCGGCGAACGAATACGTACCGCCGTGGTGAAAGCGCACGGTCAGCTGGCGCGAGTCTTTTTCGTAGCCGACTTCGGCGATGGTCGAGCTGCCTTCGATCTTCTGCAGGTCGGGCATACTACTACAATTCGCGCTAAGACCCGGCTGGGCGCCACGTTCCCGACGGCGACGCCGCTGACATTTGTCTGATTTCGCTTTCGATGTGTTGCTGCTGCTCGGCCGTGATCCATCCGCGGTACTGAAAATAGTTGGCAGCTGCGCTCATGTCTTCATACTTCAACATGTGGGCTCCGCCGCTTATGGGCTCAGGTTTCGCTTCTGGTGTTTGTTGTGCCATGAGCTAACCCTACTACACAACTTGCCGGATCTTCGACGTGGTCTTCACTTCTTCGCTCGACTGCTCTTCGTCGGGCATCGGCATCGGCTTTACTTTCCACGCTTCGAGCTTCGCGACCGGCTTCTCGCCCCAGTGGGCTTTGCAGCGGGCGCATTCGTGCATTACCGACTGGTAGTCGTCAACCCACTGAATTTTGTGCTTCTGCCGGATCCCACAGGCTGGGCACTTCGCCGACTCGCTGACTTCGACAAGGTAATGAACTCTCAGGCGGACCAGGTTGAACTTGGCGCGATCATAGAGTGCAACCGTAACCGTGCAAAGTTTCTCCCATGCCTGGACGAAGCCGTGTATGACGCGGACCGCCACGCGCAGCGTGCGGTATTTAAACTTCAGCGTCAACAGTTCCCCGCGCCGCAGACGCACTTCCACTTGCCTTCGCCGTAGCGCGCAATGTGGGCGTTGCCGCAGTTCCCGCAGTTTCCGTGTCGGTTCAGTATGCGCACCTGGCTGGGATCCGGACGGCGTTCCGTCTCTTCGCCTGCAGCCGCGGCGGTTTGCTCTTCCTCGCGCCCGGCAGCCTGCTGCAGATCAGTCGCTTCGGTGGTTTCTTCCGCTTGTGTGGTTTCGGCCGCCGCTTCGACTTCAACCGCAGTCTTCTTCTTTGCCATGACTTCTCAGTCCTTTCCGGTTTTGCCGCAAGCGCCGCACTTCCACTGTCCCTCGCCGAAGCGCGAGAGGAAGGCGTTTCCGCAGTTCGGACACTTGTCGGTCTGCTGCACCGACGTCATCACCTTACCCAGACCTTTATTGGTCACGGTGCGGCCGAATTGCTCGTCCTTGTGGGCTTGCGGCTGCTTCTTCAGATCGTCGGCGGTCACGGGTTTCGCTTTCTCCGCCTCAATTCTCGCAGCATCCGCCGCCCATGCCTGTATCAAGCCGTGTACCGGGCGCTGCAGGTGGATCCCGGCCTGCGACATCATGTCGGCCATATCGTCGTGCGCGGCCGCGGGGAAGATGGTGATCTGCTGGATGAACGGTTCGCACCAGGCGGCATTACGGTCGACCGACCAGTCGCCGGCTTGCCACTCCGGGGCCACTGCGAACATGCGCGCGATCTTCCCGCCCTGGGGCTCGATTTCGACCACGCCCGGGATTTTCTTCTTCAGCCGCTTGATCACCGCCGGGCCGTTGGCCTTGTCTTCGACCAGCACCGCGGAGACGGATCGCCCGAGTGCGAGCTGCTCGCGTCGCATGCGCAGGATGGCGTTTTCCGTGCCGTCTACGTCGAGGTGGGCATTCACGACATTGAGCACGTAGCGCCGCGGGCCTTTTACGCCGACCGCGCCGATCGCGACGTAGTCCGAAGTCTTGAGGTCCTTGAACGAACAGTCGACCGACAACAAAACCATGTCCAAGCTCGCGGGAAGCTCGGGGTCTTTCTCGCCCGTAACGGGATCGATTCCGCCGTGGTAGCGCACTTCCGAGCGCTTAATCAGATTGCCTTCGATCGGTGCCGGGCGCTGCTGGTAGAGTCCGGCCCAGTCGAGCCGGCTGGCTTTAAGTTTCAGTACGGTCTTCGCAGGGAAGCGGTCCGCGTGAATCACCGAGTCGCGCTCGCGGAGATGCGTGCGGCCGGAAATGGGGAAGCTGTAAGTTTTCTGCTCTTCCGCCTCGAGCGGGATCGAGACTTGTTCCCAGCCGGTGTCGTGCTCGAGCTGGTAGCCGGAGGGATCGAGCTCGTGCACGCGCTGCATGATGATCACGATCGCGCCGGTTGCGGGATCGTTTAGGCGCGACTTGAGGGTCGAATCGATCCAGTCGTTAGCGGTTTTGCGGATCGCGTCCGACGTCCGGTCGTTGATCGAGATCGGGTCGTCGACGATGATCGTGTCCGCGCCTTTGCCGGTTGCGGTCCCGCCGACGGAGGTAGCAATCATTTGCCCGCGCCTGTCATTATCGAACTGACGCTTCTCGTTCTGGTCGAGCGAAAGCGAAAACTTATCTCCCCACAGTGCGCGGTACCAGGGCGAAGTGATCAGGTGCCGACGCGCAACCGAGTGCTCGGTTGAAAGCTCGGCCGAGTAAGACCCGAACATGAAGCAGTGCGCGGGATCGGTCGCCCAGGTCCAGTCCGGGAAGCAGATCGTGGCTTTGGTGGTCTTCCCGGTGCGCGGCGGGACGTTAATTATTAACCTCGTAACCTGCCGTTTGCGCACGGCGGTCAGCCACTCGCAGATGAGATCGTCCGACCAGTCCCAGGCCATCTTGCGGCCCGGATGAAGCGCCGGCCAGGCGGCCTTCACGAACGAGGCGAGGTCGGCCTCGAGGGTGACGAGCTCCTCGGCCGATACCGGTTTCGGTGGCGGCGCCGCGGCCTCGCGGGCTTTCAGCAGGCGTAGCGCATAGAGCTTCTCGTCTTCGGTGAGGAAGGGAAGGACGGAAGCGAGCTTCGCAACCGGAATGGGTTGAGCGGACATTTAGAGAGAGTTAGGCAGTAGACTTATTTTCATTCCTGCGTTCTTCCGCGGCGGCGAGCAGCTTCATCAGCGCCTCGTCAATTCCTTCGACCGTGACCGGGATCGCGCCGCCGTCGGGTCCGGAGACTTCCTGGACAGGTTTACCTTGCACTGTGTCTCTCACCACTACGACGGACGAGTCGGACTTGGCCGCGCGCTTGAGCAGGTTCTTCGCTATCCTGCGGACCTGCTGGGGCTCTTCCGCCATCGCCGCGAGGATTGCATCGGTGATGGGTTTTTTCGACGGCCGCCCGCCGGCGTTCCCCGACTGCCCCGGCTTCCACTGATACGGCTTGAGGTGATCGGTCTTAGGCGCGCGCTTGTCTTTGCGTTTGCCCTTTGCCTTACTTTGCTTCGCTTTCGGCTTCGGCTTTTTCTTTGCGGCCACGGCTCAGTCTCCAAAGAGACGCGCTCGCCGGCGGATTTTCTCGCGCACGAATTCGTTGTGCGCGCGCAGCAAGTAAACGCTCGACAGGATGGTCCAGAGCAGGTCGAAGCACAGGTCGCAGTAAACGCTGCCCTGGACCAGGTGCGTGGGGTATTTGCCGCTCAGTTCGGCGCGGCAGTTTTTACACGCCATCGCCATCGTTCACGCCGTCAAGCGGCAGCTCGAAGCATTCGCCGGGATCGTCGCGTTCGTCTTCAGCTGGCAGAGGACTGACAAGACCTCGACGGAGATGACCGCCTGGCTTCCACAACGTTCGCAGGCGCCGTGCACGTCGAGCGAGCCAACGTGAAGACAGTCGCGGCATTCGAAGTGCTCCATTAACGCGCAGCTCTCATGTGAGGTCGATCCTTGGACGCCGCGTAGCTCTGGCCGCAAACACTTCGTGAATACAAAGATCGCCGGGTAGGAACTTCTCGCGGCACGCGCAGGGGCAGTCGATCTCGGCGCACTTGTGGATTCCCGCAAGGCAGGAGTCGCAAAGCACCCGCCGGTCAACGTCGCGAGCGAGCGGACGCCGGACGAAGGGTATCAACATGGTACGCAACCGTAGAAGCTCTTCTTCATGGACGTGCACGAAGAAGTCGGGGTTGACGATCACCGGCTGCTCGGACAAAGCAGCCGAGATCGCGTCTCCGTGTTCAGCTAGAGGGTTCATCGAATGAGTGAGGCGAAGAGGTTCAGCGCAACGAGCATGACGGCGGCTGCGCTTGCCGCGTAGAGAACTTGGGTCATTTGCGGGCCCAGCATTGTTGTGCTTTCAGGTTCGCCCTGGCGATGTCCGCGCAGGCCTTCGAGCCTTCGTGCTTGGAGAACTGCACGACCGAGATCAGTTGATGGCACTTGGCGCATTCGCGCCGCTCGAATCGGTAACCGGTCCGCATCTCAGCGTAAGTCGGTCTTGGTGATGCAACGGAACGCGTGCGGCGTGGCAGACTGGCAGCTCGTGCACTTCAGCATCTTTTCCGAGGTTTCGAGAACGTCGGGCGGCACGTCCAGCCCGTACACGCGATCTTGGCCGCAGCCACAGGTCCATATTTGCTTGCGGGGCGCGGTGACGCTCGCAGCTCTGTCTTCTTCGACTTCATCGAACAAGTGTCCGAGGCGTTCTCGTACGTCTGCGAGGGTGGTGTTCACTGAATTGCCGATACTTGCGGTGCTCATTTGTTAGAACGGTACGTCTGCGTCCGTGATCGGATTCTCGGGCGTGATCGCGCTCGATTTCATCTGCGAATGAATCGCGGTCAACGGTTCACTTTCGATCAACGGTTGACTCTCGGTCTTTAGTGTTGGTGCGAACAGCTCCATCTCGGTCTTTAGTGTTGGTGCGAACAGCTCCAGCTGTACGCCCTGCAGCCGCCCGCTGCTTTTGTTGCAGCCTTTGGCTGCAGGTTTCGAACTCCTCGTGTGCCGGAAAGGGCGTTGCGGCAAATAAAATCTGGGATCGGCGCCGGCGCGTTCTAGCGCCCGCTTGATCAGGTTCCCAACCGACTCCAGTTCACCTCGGGGCTGGCATGTTCTCACGGCTAACCTCCAGCCGCTCGCAGCCTTTTCTGAAACTGACTTTCACCTTCTCGCATCGCAGTGGCTGGCTACGAGCGTCGCATCGCTGCATTAATAGTGGTGCGGTCAAACACTGCGCGTCAATCAGGGCATTTACGGAGAAGGCCGGATGAGAAGAGTGGGCGCAGGCAAGACTTGAAACCAGTCCAGAAAGAATAAGAATGATTCGAGCGAACCTCACTTTACTAACCAGTCGATCAGCGCTTTGGCTGCCGCTCCGAGAATCGGGCTCACCAACAGCGACATAATCCAGATTTGCCGTTTCGCCCACTTCAGCCTTCGCCTGGTCGCGATGAGCTCTGCAATGATCAGGTCCTTGTCACGCCGGCGCTGCTTGCGCAGCTCGTGAATGTCATCAAAGGCGTGAAGAACATCGGTAGGCAGTTTGCTGATGTCCCGGTCGAGATATTTCGCGCGCCACTCGTCCGGGATGCGCTGCTCCGGCACCGGCTGTTCATCGGAGACAATCAAGAGCGGGTCGCGCATCTCTCCGCCAGATCAAACAGCAATTCGCAGACTTCCAGGCGGTGGACCATGTCTTTCGTCCGGTCCTTCCACACGTAATCGTGCGCGCTCATCAAAACTTCGAATCCGTCGCGGCGCTCGTTGTGGGTAAGCCCTTCCCAGCCGAGCATCGCGATGCAGGTGAGCGCTTCCTGCGAAAGCTTGTAACCGCCCTCCGAGAGCTTGATGGCTGTGACCACATAAATGATGTA
>Ga0209580_10000201_pt1 | contig 39021 bp, 30 predicted proteins | sample Coa_R1_5_FD_187153 | JGI IMG/M metagenome (GOLD analysis project Ga0209580, IMG submission 187153) | Surface soil microbial communities from Centralia Pennsylvania, which are recovering from an underground coalmine fire - Coalmine... | ecosystem: Environmental > Terrestrial > Soil >... | reverse complement strand
CGCGCAGCACTCGCGTCCGCAGATCCTGGGAATACGCCCGCATCGGCGCCTCCGTGCGGGAAGAAGTACCACGAACGCCCCCGGCGGTACTAGAGCTATCTGAAAAACGCTTTAGCCCTACGACTCGGCCGGTTTTCCGGGCCCATCCGGGGCCGCCGATCGTCCCAACAAACAGATGATTGATGGGACGAGAGACGTCTTATGACCGTCGTTCGAAAGATGAGCAGTCTGTCGGGAACATCAGCCGCAGCGGAGGCTGGACGCAAACCGGAGCGAGGACTCATGATCCTCGGGTGGACCTTCGCGCTACTCGGCGGGCACTATCGGTATCGTTAGCGCCCCAAGGATCTCATACGCAAGAGACACTTCGGACCCCAAGGGGCACACGTACGCATACGACAAGGAATCGGGTCAGAGGCTCAGCGAATGCTCTTCTTAGCAGTCGCGATGACGGTCGCGTGGTCGTTTATCATTCAAACCGCGCGACACCATCCATATTGGTTTGCAGGGTTACTGGCACCGCGCCCGTAACGCCAACTTGCGTGATCCTGAGCCGCGCCCGTAAGTGAGCCCGATGCGCACGGCGCTTGTCATGATCCTCGCAGTTCTCATCACCGGGCTGGGTGTATCAGTCGTCATCGCGTGGACTAGCAATCGGTCCATTGGGCGGAACATGGCGCTGGCGGCCTGGTGCTCGTGGTGATCGCCGCGGTCAGGCAGCATTCGAATGTCTCTGATGTACGAGCTTCCATTGGCACCAGTCTCCCGCGCTCTCCGGCACCCCAGATTGGTGTCGGTTTTCTGCTCTTGCGGAGCAATTTCAACGACCGTGGGAGAGAGCGCGCTGCTCGTTGCCAACGTGGGTCATTTCGGCGAATTCGTTCAGGATTTCAGGCTCCTCAGACTCAGAACCACGCCGAGTTCCATTGTCGAGCGGCGTTTTCTCGGTTACTGATTCCGCTCCCGCGACCCCATGGGCCCTCGAGGGATGAATCTGAGCGGAGCTGCCGTTTCCGTCAGCGTGCCCCGGACACCGACCGCTCGGACGATGGCATCAAGGACTGAGTCCAGCTCCCGGCCGACGTCATCGGCCAGGAAACGCAGCACGAAGTACCCGTGTTCCTGAAGCAACTGGTCCTTTCGGCGGTCGCGCCGATACGCCATCGGATTCGCGAGAACCCGGGTTGACGACTTGCGGCCGTACTGGCTCACTTTCTTCGCCGTCGGCACGCATCGCATAGATGGCCACGATGATGGAGTCCACAACCTGCGATTCCCTCACGACAGCGCGGATAGTGCAACTGGTTGGAGCGCTGCGAGGTATCCTGTATGTGGAATCAGCCCATGTCCCTAAGCGTGTTGATGCGCCACGCGGAACTGGCCACTCTCTGTCGGCGGTACGGGGTCAGTCGACTTGACCTCTTCGGATCCGCCGCCACTGGAACGGACAGACCAGGGCTGAGCGACCTCGACTTCTTGGTTGAGTTCAAGGCTCCGTCGAGTGCGGATTACGCCGACAACTACTTCGATCTCAAGGAAGCGCTCGAACGACTCTTCGGACATCCCATTGATCTCGTCGTGGCCTCCGCCATCAGGAACCCCTACTTCCGGGAGTCGGTCGAACGCGCCAAGCTGTCAGTTTATGCAGCTTGAGGCCAGGAAGTATTTGTACGACATCCAGCAGGCCGCTCGCCGTCTCGAGCAGTTCACGGAAGGCCGCACGCTCGACACCTACGTCGCTGACGCGATGCTACGTGCCGCCGTGGAGCGGCAGTTCGAGATCATTGGCGAGGCTCTCGCGCGACTGCGCAAGCTGGACCCGGATGTGTGCGGGTCCGTGACTGATGCCGGCCGCATCATCGCGTTCCGCAACATCCTGATACACGGTTACGCCGACGTAGACGATCGACTCGTCTGGAACATCGTGGAAACGAAACTGCAGCTTCTGATCCGTGAAGTGACCGACCTCATGGCGCGCGATTCGGCACAGGGCGCATGAACGACCCGTCGGGTAGGCCTCGCGCCCTTCGCGCGAGAGACTCCGGGAGAACGTCTCCCGATCGGTTTGCTTCGAGTGCCATATCGAGTGCCATTGGGCCGGCAAAAACGGCAACAGGACGCAAGCGCTGAAAACGTCGGTATTCACTGGCGTTTTCGAAAACAGCGTCAAAGACTCCCACTCTCTCCGCCAGATAAGTCATTTAAATCAATAACTTAAATGCTGATTTCCTGCGTGCATCCATCAGCTTACCCGTAAGGCGGGTTCATTTGATATTCAACCGTGTGTCGGCATCGCATGCCACCTGATAACGCCGATCGCAGGAGTGCTGGTACAGCACTCGCGCCCTCGCCACATTCTGGTCGACGCCTTGCCCCTTCTCGTAGAGGATGCCGAGTCGGTAGCAGCCTTCTATGTCCACATTCCCGTCACAGGCCTGCTGCAACAACGTCGCGGCACGGGTGAGGTCGAGGGCGACACCGCGGCCGGTCTCATACCGGCTGCCGAGTTCATTGCAACTGTCCGCGTCTCCTCCGTCACAGGCGCGCTGATACAACGGCGCGGCCCGCACCAAATCGGCGGGGGCGACAGCCCGGCCGGTCCCTGACAGGAAGATGCCGAGATACGCGCAGCTGTCCGCGTTCCCCCCTTCACACGCCCGCTGATACATCGTCGTGGCCCGGGCGCGATCTCGGCCAGCGTCAAACAGGAGACCAAGATCGTAGCAACCATCCGCGCTGCCCCTGTCTAAACGCCTGCTGGTACAACGTCTGGGCACGGGCACGGTCGGCGGTGACGCCCAGCCCTCTCTCGTACAGGCCACCGAGATTGTTGCAGCCGTTAGCGTTTCCCCCGTCACAGGCTCGCTGATACAGCGTCGCGGCACGGGCGCGGACGGCGGCGACGCCTCGGCCGGTCTCATATAGGAGGCCGAGATTGAAGCAGCCGTCCGCGCTCCCCCCGTCACAGCTCCGGCGCAACAACGCCGCGGCACGGGCGAGGTCTTGGGCGACGCCCCGGCCGCTCGCATACAGGAGGCCGGAATCGTGGCAGCCGGTGACGTTCCCCCCGTCACAGGCCCGCTGCAACAACGTCGCGGCGCGCGCCAGGTCGGTCGCGACACCCCGGCCCGCATATAGGAGGATGCCGAGACTGTAGCAGCCGTTGGCACTTCCCCCGTCGCAGGTCCGCTGGAACAACATCGCGGCTCGGCCCAGGTCGGGGGCGCCGGCTCATGCCACTGACATCGCGCTGGGTTACACTCAGCGCCACTGCCTAACGATGCAAATCGGCGACCGCCTCGTCGATCGTTATGAAGTGGTCCGCCCGATCGGCGCGGGCGGCATGGGCGAGGTGTACCAGGCCCGCGATACACGGCTCGGGCGGAACGTCGCCATCAAGGTCCTCCCGGCCGCCGTCGAGTGCGATCCCGATCGTCTGGCGCGCTTCGAGCGCGAGGCGCGCGCGATCGCGGCGCTCAACCACCCGAATATCTGCGCCCTCTACGACGTCGCCGAAGACAACGGCCGCGCGTTTCTCATCATGGAGTTCCTCGAAGGCGAGACGCTCCAGCAGCGCCTGGCCCGAGGACCACTCGACGTCGATCAGCTCGTGGACTACGGCATCGCGCTCGCGGATGCACTCGACCTGGCCCATCGCCAGGGCCTGATCCATCGCGATCTCAAGCCGGCGAACATCTTCGTCACGACCCGCGGCCAGGTGAAGATGCTCGACTTCGGCCTCGCGCGGATTGTGGACAATGACGGCGACGAGACTCGCATGCCCGGCGGGCTCACCGATGCCGGGACGGCCGTCGGCACGCTCGGCTACATGTCGCCCGAGCAGCTCCGCGGCCTCCAGGTCGACGGGCGATCGGATCTGTTCTCCCTGGGCGCCGTGCTCTACGAGATGGCCACCGGCCGTCGCGCGTTCGGCGGCAATACCAACGCCGTCGTCTCAGCCGCGATTCTGCACGAAGCCTCGCCGCGGCCGGGCGCGGCGCGGCTGGACCTTCCGGCGAGGCTCGACGAGACGATCCTCAAGACGCTGGAAAAGGACCTTGACCTCCGCTGCCAGTCGGCCGCCGAGCTGCGCGCCGACCTCAAGCGCGTCAAGCGCGCGTCGGAGCCGAGCGCCGCCGCACCTCCGGGCAGCATGCCGAGTGCGACCGCGGGCGCCTCGCCGGGATCGCTGACGATGCCGGTCGCGCCCGTCTTGTCGGACGCGCAGGAGGCCGTGAGCCTCGCGAAGCGTCATCCGATGACGCTCGCGATCACCGCACTCGTCGTCGTTGGACTCGTCGCCGGCGGGATCTGGCTGGCGCAGCGATCGGCCCTTCCCGTGTTCCATCGCTTGACCTTCCGCAGCGGCATCGTGTACTCCGCGATGTTCACCCCCGATGACCAGACGATTGTGTACAGCGCCGCCTGGCAAGACGCACCGCTAGAGCTGTTCTCGACGCGGATGGACAGCCACGAATCCCGCAGCCTTGGGTTCCCGAGCGCCTTGCTTCTCTCGATGTCTCGTTTGAGTGAGATGGCGCTCTCGATTCATCCGCGGGGTTCGGTGGCCGGTCTCGGTGGCATGCACGGCACGCTGGCACGAGTCCCGCTAGCGGGCGGCGCGTACCATGCGATCGTCGACGATGTCAGCCTCGCTGACTGGACCCCGGATGGCGGCGATCTCGCGGTGGTCCGCGCCGTAGGCGGTCGGAATCGGCTCGAACTGCCGGCTGGCCACGTGATCTACGAGACCGCGAACAACATTTTGGCTATGCGGCTCTCGCCCTCAGGCGACCGCGCGGCGCTCGCGCTCCATGCGCCGGGATTCGGCACCGACGGATCGATCGCGATCGTCGACCGGACCGGGAAACAGACCGACCTCACACACGGTGAACTCGGTGATTTCGCGGACCTCGCTTGGGCTCCGTCTGGCCGTGAAATCTGGTTTGACTTCGGCATTGCCGGCGGCGATTCGCTCGAGGCGGTTGATCTGGCCGGCCATCGCCGCACGCTCCTCCGGCTGCCTGGCCGGTTTCAGCTCTTCGATGTTTCGCGCGACGGACGCGCGCTCATCAACAAGACGAACTGGCGAGTGGCCGTCTATGGCGTGACACCCGGCCAGCAGACGGAGCGCGACTTCTCTTGGCTCGACGTCTCGGAGGTTGACGACGTCACGCCCGACGGAACGACGCTTGTCATCACCGAGTTCGGCGAGGGCGGCGATCCCCGCCGGTGGAGCATATACCTGCGAAAGACTGACGACTCACCGGCCGTCCGACTCGGGGATGGGCAGGCGATGGCGATCTCCCCGGACGGCACCCGGGTGCTGGCGATGACGCGAACCGCCGGGCCCCAGCTCGTGTTGTATCCGACCGGACCCGGCGAAGCCGTCAGGATCCCCAACCATGGGATTTCCGACTATTTCATGGCGGTGTGGTTGCCAGACGGCAAGCATATTCTGTTCACGGGAGTCGCCCCGGACGGTGCGCAGCGCTGCTACTTCGAGTCGGTCGACGGTACGGAGTTCCGTGCGCTAAGCCCTGCGGGGTTTAGTCTCGCTCTCGCCCAACCGGCGGGTGCGCGGGCACCGGACGGCCACTCATTTGTCGCTATCGACGCGAACCACGTCGCTCGCATCTTGTCTCTAGACGGTTCGGCTAAGCCCCGTTCGATCCCCGGGATCCAGCCATGGGAGACGCCGCTTCGCTGGAGCGCCGACGCCCGCAGCTTGTATGTCGCGCGCCTCGACGTGACGCCAGTCAAGATCGAGCGGCTCGATCTCACCACGGGCGCACGCACTTTATGGAAGGTTCTCATGCCAGCAGAGCCCGCCGGCGTACAGAGTCTCTACGCTGTGCAGATTTCCCCGGATCGCGGCTGGCACTTCTACTCGTGCTGGCGCGTCCTCTCTGATCTATACGCGGTGGATGGCTTGAAGTGATGAACGGCGACGATGTCTTCATCGAACAGCTGGGCCGGCCATCGAGCGCGTCGTCAAGCAGCGTGTAATGGCGTGCAAGGGTCGGCGGCATCCGTGGCATTCCTGGCAACCCTGGCAATGTGGCTTCTGTAACTTACAGAATCTAAAAGTGGTGCCTTTCCACGCTGTTGCTGCTGGCATTGAACACCGTGTTGTAGAAGATCTGCTTGCCATCGGGTGACCATGACGGGTCGCGCCCGCCGTCCCGGGTGCGAGGGGACGGCCGACGGCGGTGGCGCCCAACGACTCGCGGTGCGCTGATCTACCGCGGCATGCCGAGCTGCTGGTCCAGCCAGTCGAGCGTGTCCTTCTGGATGCGATTGAACGGGAAGATGTGGCCGCCCTCGAAGAGGACGTAGCGCTTCTGCGCGTCGGGCGTGCCAAGCAAACGGAACATCGGCTTCTGCGAAGACTCGACCGGGAAGTTGAAGTCGTCCTTCCCGTTCAGCATCAGGAGCGGCGTATGCACGTGCGTCACGAAGTTGATCTCGTCAATCTCGGGAAGCTGCCGCTCGGGCGAGAGGCCGCCAGACCAGAGGACCGCGGTCTTGAATCGAGGCTCGACCGCCAGGACGACGTTCGCCAGGCGGGCGCCGTAGCTCACGCCGAAGTACACCAAGCGATCCTGCGCGACGTCCGATCGGGTGGCGATGTAATCGAGCGAGCGGCGCAGATCCTTCACGCGCTGGATTGTGGCGTCCCGGACGGCGACGGGCAGCGCCTGAAAATCCTGCGTCCGCCGCTCGTACATGCCTTTGTACATCGGGAACAGCAACGCGCGGCCGGACCTGATGCAAAACGTCAGGTAGCTCATCTCGGCCTGCTCGAACGACTGGAGCTGAAAGCCGCCGGAGTGCGGAAAGTACACGACGGTCTGGTAGGGCGGCTTCGCGTTCTTCGGGAGGAACAGATACGCGATGATCCGCTCGTTGTTATAGGTCGCGTTATAGGTGAGGCGTTCGACCCGCCAGAACGGCGACGAGTCGTCTGTCGACTCAATCGTCGGTTTCAGGTCGCTCTTGTCGTACGCGAACTGTTGCGCGTAGACGCGAAACACCTCGTCTGGCACCGGCTTTTCGACCGAGTAGTCCCGCACCAGGCGGACGATCGGGTCGAGCGTTCTGGCCGGGATCGGCGACGCGTCGGCCTTCATCAGGCGGACGCCGTTGTTCGCCGATCGATCGAACGGCGACCGCGTGTCGCCGCCCGAGAACATGTAGTTCGGCTCGTTCCACGCGCCGCCCAGAATGTAGCGGCGGCCCCCGGTCTCGTTCCAGCACCACTCCTTGACGTTCCCAGCCATGTCGTAGGTGCCGTATTCGCCGAGGCCTCTGAAGGTGCCGACGGCCGCCGGGCCCTTGTTCGAGAAGTTGCTGAACTCGAGGATGTCGGAGTAGACGCCGAGCGCAGCGGCGCGGCGCCAGTGATGCACGGTCGGCAGCACCTTGCCGACGAAGCGGGCGTAGGCAGCCGCCTCGTACCAGCTGATGCCATCCACGGGCATGTCATCCTGCCTCTCGGGAAAGGCGCCCAGCTCCCACGTTGACGGCCCGGGCCGGCCGGTCGCGTCGCGAAACTCCGCCATCGCCTGCCCGAATGTGAGCCTGCGGTCGCCGGTCGTGAACGGCTCGGTCCAGAATTCCGCCGATCGATAGCCGCCCGCGTCGACGAACGCCTTGTAGGCACGATTGGTGACTTCGAACTTGTCCAGGAAAAAGTCCCCAAACGGCACCTCGTCGTTGCCTAGGCGGGCCGTATCGCCGGGCACACGCACCATGTCGGGCGGCAGTGTGCCTTCAGGCGCCAGCGTGATTGCAAGATTGCCGAAGCCGCGCGCCGCCTCGAACGTCGCGAAGCCCCGCTTGCTGATTTGAAAGCGGTAGTACCCGCGTGGCAGGCGAATGTCGAACGGCGTGCGGCCAAGGCGCAGCCAGTCGGCGTCCGGCTCGTTGTACCCCTTCATCAAGACGTCGGCGCCCTCGGGTGTGGTGTGAATGCTCGCGGGCAACAGCAAGCCCTCGCGCAGCTTGACGAAATCGGGATCGTCCGGCAGGAGCGGCTCGAGTTGGCGTATCAGCCGATAGGCCTGCGCCGGCTGCTCCTGTTGAATCAGCTCGGCCAGCCGCGGTAGCCCCTGCGTACGCGCGGAACGGACGCGTGACTGGCGGTACGCAAACCATCCTCCGGCCGCAACGACCGCCAGCGCGACGGCTGCGACGGCCACCCCACGCCACCGGGCGGCGGCCGGTGCGGCATTTGCGGCTCGCACGGTCGCAGTCGCCGGCGCTGACCGAAGGGTTTCCAGCTCACGCAGCAGACCGTGGGCCGATGCGAAACGGGCCGCAGGATCCCTCTTCAACGCACGCGCCACGAGACGCGCGACGGCCCACGGAACGTCTGGAGACACTTCGGAGAGGGACGGCGGAGTCGTCGTTGCGATCGCGTGGAGCACGGCCGCATCGTTCGTGCCGGCGAACGGCGTTCTGCCGGCGATCATCTCGAAGAGGAGCACGCCGAGCGCCCAGACATCCGCACGCGCGTCAATCGCCTGGCCGGTCACCTGTTCGGGCGACATGTATGCGATCGTGCCAACGACAGCTCCCGTCTGAGTGATGGCCGTCTGCCCTTCTGACTTCGCGATGCCGAAGTCGAGGAGCTTCACTTCGCCGCGGCTGGTCACGATGACGTTGGCGGGCTTGATGTCGCGATGGACGATACCGACGTCGTGGGCCGCCGCCACCCCGCGCACCACGCCGGCGAACAGATCCAGCGCAGTCTCGAGCGGGAGCCGGCCGTGGGCTAGGCGCGCCTTGAGTGTCTCGCCCTCGTAGTAGGCCATGGCGAGAAACAACTGCCCGTCCTCGGTTTCGCTGATTTCGTAGATGGTGCAGATGTTCGGATGGTCGAGTGCCGAGGCCGCTTGCGCTTCGTGGACCAGACGGTCCTTGGCCTCACCGCTCTCCCCGAGCGTCGCTGACAGGAACTTGAGGGCCACCGTGCGCTTCAGGCGCGTGTCGTCGGCCTTGAAGACGACGCCCATGCCGCCTGCGCCGAGCGGCTCGACGAGGCGGTAGTGGGAAACGGAATCGCCCGGTTTCATGAGGGAGCCTCGGATGTGGCCGGGGCCATCTTATGGGGTCGTGCGCCGGGAGTCGAGTCGCTGAAGAAACGGAAGCTGAAGGAACTGCTCGCGAGTTGACCCGCGATTCCGTGGCCTTCCTCACGATAGGGATGCCGCGTGCCTTTTGCTCCTCACGCCCTGCCACCGAATTACCGGGCGCTCACCCGCAGCCACGCCGCCCGGGCTGCTCGGAGATCGCGGATCGCGGTGTCTGCCAGGCGGCCGGCCTCTTCCAATCGCCGCAACGCCTGCGTCCGCTGCGTCGAGTCGAAGGCGCCGGCCCGAACGGCCTGCTCCACGAACCCCTCGTCACGCGCCAGGACGGTCGACGTGCCGGCCGCGATGGCGAGGGCGCGGGTCGCGGTCTGCAGCGCAGCCCACGACACTTCGAGTTCGCGGCGCACATCGGCGCGAGCGACCTGAAGCGCGGCCTCTGCGGCGAGCACGCGTCCCGAGGCGCGAGCCCTGGGCTCCCGCTGGCGATCGAACACGGGTACGGCCACGTTGACCGAAAACGTCAGCTCCCGGTCAGGCCACGTCGCGGCCAGTCCGGCCGCGCCCGGACTCCCCGTGAACGAGCCTGTCGGAATCTCGAATTGCTGAAACCCGTAGGCGACGCCCAGCGTCGGCGACGGGAGCCCGAGTCGCGCGAACATTTGCTGTTCGGCCTTGGCGGCGTCGATCTCGGCGTTCGCCGCCCGGACGCGAGGATCGTGATCGATGAGGGCCTCAACGTCCGGCGCGACACTCGATTCGACCGCCTCGGGCGGATCCTCCACGGCCAGATCCGTCGAGGTCGCACGTCCGAGGAGCCGCGCCAGCTGCACTCGTGCCCGGGCCAACTCACCCCGCGATTGCTCGAGCGTCACGCGCCCGGTCGCGAGGTCGAGATCGGCCGCATCGGCATCGAATGCCGTCCCCTGTCCGACCGCGAGCAGCCGATGGGCCGCATCTGCCGCGATGGCCTCCAGCCCCGCCAGTCGTTCGCTGCGCGCGACGAGCTGTTGCTCGAAGGCGACGTCCGCGACGGCCAGCGCCACGCGCTCGTCGAGCGCGCGCAGCCCGTCGTCGCGCTCGAACTCGACGCGAGCCAAGTCGGCGGAGGCCGAGGCCGCCCGTGGTGTCCACGATCCCGACAGGTCCAAAGGCAGCGCCCCGCCGAGCGTCCAGGCCGTCTCGCCTTGTCGACCAATCAGCGATCCGCCGAAATAACTGGCCGAGATCGTCGGATCCTGGCGCAGCTTGCGCGTCGATTGCGCCGCGATCGCTTCAGCGCCCCGGACGTGCGCGTCCAGGTCGGCCACGTCGGGCGCGTGCGCGCGGGCTTCCGCTTGGGCCGCGGCGAGCGTGAGCGGCTGCTGCGCGGCGGCGCGCACCGACACGACGCAGGCCGCCGCGAGTAGCACCAGCCCTCGTCCTGCCGTCATGTGGTGCTCGGAGCCGCACGGCGGCCATTGGCTCGCCGTGCGAGCGACACGTACAACGTCGGAATGACCAGCATGTTCAACGCCGTCGACGTCACCAAGCCGCAGACCACGATGATGGCCATCGGCGATTCCAGCTCGCTGCCGGCGGCACCCACCGACAACGCCAAGGGCAGCAGCGCCAAGCCCGCCGTAGCCGCCGTCATCACGATGGGCAACACGCGCTCCTCGGCGGCGCGCGTGATGCGCAGGACCGGATCCTCGTCGGGATGCTCGGCATCGAGCCATTGTTTGTGCGCGACGAGCATGATGCCGTTGCGGGAAATAATTCCAAACAGGGTCACGAACCCCACGAGGCCGGCCACTGACAGGCCTTCTGGCGACACCAGCGCCCCGACGACGCCTCCGATCAGACCCAGCGGGAAATTGAGCATCGTGATCGCCGCGTCCCGAGCCGACGTAAACGCGGTCGCGAGGAGCACGAACACCCCCAAGGCCACGAGGGCGCCGACGAACAGCAATCGTCGGGCGGCATCGCGCCGGGCGACGGCCTCACCGCTCACCTCGATCCGATAGCCTGCCGGGAGACGCACGCCCGCGAGCCGACGTTCGAGCGCCGCGACCGCCGTGGAGAGACCTCCGCCCGGAACGTCAATGCCGATGGCGATACGCCGCTCTCCCCCTTCGTGACTAATCACCGCGGGGGCCTGGACGTCTTCGATGTGTGCCAGGGCGGCCAGGTTGACGGGTCCCCCGAGGGGCGTCTCGATCGGCAAGTCGGGGAGCGCGGCTTGCTCACGCAGGGCGGGTGGCCCCACCACGACGACCTCGACGGGACGACCGTCGCCCGCAAGAATTTCGGTGGCGACGCGACCCTGCCGCCAGGCGATCAGCGTGTCGGTCAAGTCCGCCGGCCGCACGCCATATCGTGTGAGCTCAGGGCGCTCGGGGCGGATCGCGATTTGGGGCACGTCGATCTGCGGCTCCGGTCGCACCACACCGAGTCCTCCCGTGGCCGCCGCCACGCCCGCGATCTCCGCCGACAACGTCCGTAACGCCGGCAGGTCGGGACCGATCACCTTGACGACGACGGGGGCCACCTCGCCGGAGAGGGTCTCGTCGATCCGTTCCTCGAGGAAGCCCTCGATCTCAAAGCCGAGTCCGGGCACGTGGCCGATACCCTTCGCCAAGTCGAGCACGATCTCGTCGGGATCGCGCGCCTCATCCGGCTTCGTCTGGAGGTTGAATTCGATGTCGTAGACCGGCACGACGTCTTCGCCAAGCTCCGCGCGCCCCGCGTGCGCCTCAATGTGCGCGGTGACGGCCGGACGAAGCTGGGCGTCCACACGCTGGGCCACGCGGATCGCTTCGGGCAGCGACGTGCCTGGGAGCGCATTGACGTGCGCGATGAGCGTCTGCTCATGAAACTCCGGGAGAAAGCGGCCCCCCAGGAACGGCACTGCCACGATCGCCAGAATCGCGGCGACCCCCGTCGTGACGAAGACCAGTCGAGGACGGTCGATGACCCGGGCAAGCAGGCGGTGGTAGCGGGCGACAAACCCGCGGGCAAACGGGGACAGCTGGGTGTCGGTCGTCGCCAGTCGAGGGAGCAACCACGCGCAGAGCGCCGGTGTCACGGTCAGGGCGACCACCAGCGACGCCATGATGGCCACCAGGTAGGCTTCCGCGAGCGGTGAAAAGATCCGTCCGGCGATGCCGCCGAGGAGCAGCACCGGGAGGAGCACGAGACCCACGATCAAGGTCGCATAGACGACCGAGCCTCGAATCTCTCGCGAGGCCGCACGGACGATCTCGAGTGCGGGGGCCGGCGTCGCTCGGGCGGCATTCTCGCGCAGGCGCCGCCACACGTTTTCCACGTCGACGATGGCATCGTCCACGACCTCGCCGACGGCGATCGCCAGTCCGCCAAGCGTCATGGCGTTGATGGAGGCGCCGGTGGCCAGCAAGACGACAATGGCGGTCAGCAAGGAGAGCGGGATCGCCGTCAAGCTGATGACGGCGAGACGACCATAGCGAAGAAACAGGACGAGCACGCCGATGACGAGCGCCGCGCCAATCAGCATCGCCCGCTCGACACTCCACACGGAGGTGGCCACGAAGGTGGCCTGCCGGAACACGGGCGGCTCCATCCGAGCGCCGGCGGGCAAGCTCGACTCCAGGGCTCGAAGCGCGCGCTCGACCGCCTCGGTCGTGCGGACGGTGTCCGCCCCGGGCAGCTTGCTGACCTGGAGGTACACCGCGGGTCGGCCGTCATAGATCGAGGCCCCGACCGGTGGCTCGGAAGCCGTGACGACATCGGCGACATCGCCCAGCCGGATCGCCAGCCGGCCGCCGATCGCGGTGTCGACGCCGCGGCCACCCGTCGCCGGAAGTACATCCGACGGCGGCGAGACGACGGTGTCGGTCAACGCCTGCGCCGCACCCGTCAGTGTGAGCCGGGCCTCGCTCTCGACGTCGACACGCGCGTTGGCGGTCTCGGCGAATCCGACGCCAGACGTGGATTGGCTGGCGGTGACTGCGTCCGTGATGTCGGCGATCGAGAGGTGGAACTGCCGCAGGCGACCGGGATTTGGCCGCACCTCGAGGCGCTCGATCTCGCCTCCCTGCGCCACGACTTGGGCAACCCCGGGGATGGCGAGCAACCGAGGACGGAGCGTCCAGTCCGCAAACGCGCGGAGGTCCAGCGCCGCCTGCGCCGGATGGTCGCTCGTTGACGTGAGGCAGAAGCGCAGCAGCGCGCCAATCGGGGCGGAGATGGGCACGATCTGCGGCGGTTTGACGGTACGCGGCAGACGCGCCTGGGCCAACGGCAAACGCTCCGCGACCCATTGGCGGGCCCGATAAATGTCTACGCCGTCCTCGAAGATCAATGTGACGAGCGAGATCCCAGGCGCGGAGGTGGACCGCACGCTCGTCGTCTGCGGTGTGCCGAGCAGGGCCTGCTCCAAGGGACCCGTGACCAAGTGTTCGACGTCGAGCGTGGGCAACCCGGTGGCTTCCGTCTGGACGATGACGACCGGGGGCGTGAAGTCAGGCAGCACGTCGAGCGGCGCGCGCCACGCCGACCAAACCCCGGCGGCGACCAGGGCGGCCGCCCCGAGCAGGACCACCACGCGGTGGTGGATCGACCACGAAATCAGGCCGTCGAAGACGCGACCCATGCCTAGCCGCTGGGACGTAATTGCGCGCGGATCCGCTCCCCTTGGAGCGCCATGGCCCCCTGAGTGACCACGCGCTCCCCGGCCGTCAGGCCGGACGCGAGGCGCACCAGCCCGCCAAATCGCGCCTCGACCCGCACGGCGCGCGCGGCAAAGAGGTCGGCCGCCGTCTCGACGAAGACGGTGTCGGATTCCACGCCGGGGACAATAGCGGACTCAGGCAGCACGATGCCGCGAGACGTCCCGCGCCCGACGCGCACGGAGACGGACGCTCCTGGAAGAAAATCAGTCGCGTGCGCGGCGGCGACGATCAACCGGTCGTGCCGGGAGCCATCCGGTTCCGTAATTTGACCCCGGGCGAGCAGGTGCACCGGCTCCGTGGCGAGTGGCGTCACGACTTCGTACCGGTCACCGACGGGTTCCTCTGGCGGCACGGACAGGTCGATCCATCGGGGTCCTGGCGCCAGGAGTTCGGCCAGGACCTCGCCACTCTTCACGACCGAGCCGACGGCCATGTGCAGCGCGACGACAGTGCCGGCGATGGGCGCGCGCACCGCGATCGCGTGGGTCTGGACATCGGAGGCGACGACGCGCGCCTGCCGCAAAGCGTCGAGTTTGGCCCGCGCGGTCGCCTCCGCGGTTTCGGCCGCCTGGAGCGTCGCGGCGCTGACCAGTTGTGGGGAGAGGGTCCGGGCCCGCGCCGCTTCCGCCGCGGCCCGCGTCAACTCCTGCGCGGCGGCCGTAATGTCGCCGTCGCGCTGAGCGGCGGCGGTACCGGCCGCCAGTCGATCGGGCGCATCCAATACGGGCGTCACTTCCGCGATCGGGTCGCCTTGAGCGACGCGTGTCCCCAGTGGCGTGAACGGCGGCCGACCCAGTCGGCCCGTCACCGGCGACACCACCTGGGCCTGTTCTGACGGGGGGCTCACCACACGCCCGAAGCGCAACGTCCCATCCGGCAAGGTTGATTCACTGGCGACGATCACCGTCAGGCCAAGGGCGGTCCGGTCCTGATCCGTAAGCCGGATCGTCCCATCGGGCTGGACCCGCTGCGGCGACGCCTGCTCGAGCGTCGCGGCCTCGCGCTCGGCTTCACTCGGACCGCAGGCCGAGACCACGACGCCAAGGCACAGAGAGATCGCCCACCGGCCCATCGCCGTCATGGCAGCAGGTGGAAGACCGTGCGAAGGACCGCGACCCCGAAACGGGCGCCGATGAGGGCCGCCGCGACGCAGACAAGCGGCAGCGTGAACCCGACCGCCGGGACGGGATGAGGCTTCTCGTCGGGGAGCGGCGCCAGCAACCGAGCGACACGATCCTCAAGATCGACCCACGCGCCGGTGAGGGCGGCCCCGGTGGACGCCGTCGGTTCAAGACGCGCCGCCGCGAGAATGCCCGCGGCCAGATCCGGGCCATCAATGCCCGCGCGCCGCGCCTCCTCATCCCGCGCCAATTCCAGCGCGCGGCGCCACTGCTGAAAGCGGATCGGCGCGCCGGGTCGCGGCCATTGGACATCCGTGGCGAACTGGGCGAGCCAGATGCGGATCGGATCGCGATGGCGGACGTGCGCGGCTTCGTGCGCCAGAACGGCCGCCAGGGCCTCGGCATCAAGGTGCGCGACGAGGTCCGGCGAGAGCGTCGTTCGCGGCCGCCAGAGCCCCACCGTGACGGCGAGCGCGTCGGATGGGCGCGTGCGCATCGCTTTCACAGCGCGGACGCAGGCGCGCAACCAGACACCGGCGAACAACGCGCTGAGCGCGGCCAGGGAGCGCGGGATCAACTCGGCCGGCTCTCGCTGGACGAATGCCCAGCCGAGGAGCGCACAGCCCACGACGAGCGCAGGTGCGACCGGGCGCCACACCCCTCGCCAGCAGAGGCGCTCCTCATCGCTAGCGACAGTCGGTCGATCGCGCGGGAGACGGCGGCCTGCCGCGACGAACACGGCCAGGCCCGCGACGCCCAGCATCAGCAGCGTTAGGAGGAGCTCACGATCCATGTCGAGTCTTCCGCCGCGCGGCGACTTGGCGTGTCAGTTCGCGCATCAGCGCCGGGTCAATGTCTTCGATGGCCTCGACCAGCCTCGCGATCGCCGGCAACGGCTCGTCGCCAAACAGGTGGCGCAAGGTGTGGTCGGCTCGTGCGCGTTCAACGCGCTCGCGGGGCATCGCCGCCGTGTAGGTGAAGGCCTGGCCCACCTTGCGCCTGGACACCAGCCCCTTCGCATGCAGCCGGTCCAAGACGGTGGCGATGGTCGTGTAGACGAGCCCGCGGGGGTGTCCGATCTGCGCGTAGATCGCTCGGGCCGAGACGGGCCCACTCGCCCACAACACGTTCAACACGGCATATTCGAGGTCCCCGCCTGGGAGGGGAGGGCTCTCCGTCATTTGGGCCACTCTACGACACGCGTCGGAGGTCGGTCAACCTACGGCGGGTGCTCGCCTGTCACTCGAGCCGTAGAGCCCCGTGCTCTTGCTGCGCCGATTACCGGTGTCGAAGGTGGTCGATTGAATATCCGAGCCCCATCCGCAGCACAAATGGATCGCTGACATGCGAGAGTCCGAATGTCGGCTCGACGTGAGCGGTCCAGCGCTTCGACAGGCCATAACTGAAGACCGCTCCTAAATACTGCTGCTGGCGTGGCCAGTCGAAGCCGAACTGGTGGGTGTTGCCGAGCGCCCCGATCAGCTCGAGCCCATAGCCCAGCCGTTGAAACGACAACATCGGAGGTGCTGGCTTTGCCGGCTTGGTCGCCATGCCCGCCATGCCGGTGTCGGTCTCCATGGCTGTAAATGCCGCCTGCCGAAACACCCCCCACGTGTAGCCGAAGTCGTTCTCCCCGCTCTCCAGGCTCGTTTCGTTGATGAAGTTGAAGGTCAGGTTCAATCGTCCCCAATCGTGATACAGGATGGCGCGCTGCTCGAACGTGCGGACGGGCGTGCGTCGCGCCGCTGCGAGGGGCGCATTCAAGTCTTCGCCGCCGAACCCGGTGACCTCCATTTTGTACAACGACGCGCCATTCAGGCCTTCGTACTCGCCGTAGACCGTGACGTTCCACCGGTGGTCGTGAGGGAAGAGGCGAAGGTAACTGCCGATCCGCAGCCCGCCGTAGGTAACCGGCAAACCGAAGATCTTCTGCCCTTCCACCATGAACGCCACCGTCCAGCGGGGGGTCAGTCCGTACTGCACCATCTCCATGCCCGTGAAGAAATTGTTGCTGGATCGCGCGGACTGGAAGTCCGACAGCGTCATCACCATCAGCGTGTCCTGCGGCACAGGATGATTGATGGCCGTGAAGTAGGGGGTCATGTCCATTGCGGCCATCTCCGGTGACTGACCTGGCATCGGCGGCGGACCCCCTGGCGGCTGGGACGTCGTCTGCGGATCAGCCGGTGCTCGTGCGGCCTGTCCGCCCGTCGGAGCTGGCGCATGGCGTACGGCCTCCGCGGCAAGCACGGCTGCCAGGAACGTGGCCCCCTGCGCCCGCGCGACGGACGCGATCCCGAACACCATGAACACCACCATGGCGACGCGAACTTTCAAATTGCCACGCATTCGAATTCTTTCATTGGCGTTTGTGACTTCCCCGCCCGCCAGACCGGCCTCGTCCCTTCGGCGGTTCGGATTTCAGGAACTCCTCGATGTCCTGCTCCTGCTTGAGGTCAGCGGGACTCTTCGGCATCAACCCCTCGATGCGCGTGACCTCTGCCGGCGTGAGATTCGGCACGTGCCGAATGAAGTGGACAAGCGCCCACGACTCGCGCGCGCCCTCATCGGAACCGGTCGTCCAGGCCGGCATGCCGGTCCACGGAATGCCTTGTTCGATGGCGTAGAACAACTCCCCATCCGTGAGGCTCTGCCCTGCCGGCGTCCGAAAGTCCGGCACGGGCGGGTACAGATGTCGGCTGAGCTTCGTGGCTCCCCCACCGTCGCTGCCGTGGCAGACCGCGCAGTGATCGGCCCAATGCTCGGTCGCCTCGCTCAGGACATCGTCGCTCGCCGGGACCGGGTTGGTCTCCTGCTTCACTTGGGCGGGCACGAGGAAACGCCAGGCGGCCATCGCGGCACGCGCTTCAAGCGCCGATGGCGGACGAGCGGCGGAGATCCCGTGGCCATGAAGGGCCAGCAGCCACACGGCCGCGCTCGCCAGCACGAGCGCGGTTGCCCACAGCAGACGACGCGGCATCGCGGTCACTTCGCCGCGAGATGAATCTCGACCGCCATCATCTTGTTGTCAGCCCCGTGATCGGTGAGCACGACGACTTTCTCGTTCACCCCGATCTTGGCGGCCTCGAACGTGACGGCCGTCTTGCCTCGAAAGATCTTGGTCTTGTCGTCGATGATGCACCAGGCCGGCGTTTCGCCCTGCTTTTCTTCGCCCGTTTTGACTTGAATACGCGTGCGCTCGACGGCGGCGACCGTGCCCTTGAGCGTCATCGGATGCGCGAGCACGAGGGCGCTCGCGCCGACGACGACGAGCACGACCAGCGCTATCAACTGTCGTTTGATCGCAGACATGATGCTTCTCCTGATTCTGGGTGAGTTAATGCGGCCGGAGCGTCAGAAACACGGTGAGTTCCAGCGGAGAGCGGCCGCCGTAAAAGGACGTGAGAACCGCCGGCACCAGGGACACGCCGACGCTGCCGCCAAGACCGGCCCGCAGGCCATGGCCGTCGGCCAGCCAGCGGGTATAGCCCACGTCTACCTTCCCGACGGTGAACACGTCGCCACCCGGAAGCGGCAGCGCCAGATCGGTCGCGGTCTTACCGACGGCCTCAAGGCGGCCGAACCACAGGTCGCGCGGCGACGTCTCGGCACTGGTCTCCGCCATAAACGCGGACGTCGCCTGACCCGCTTCGTCATTCCGTCCCCACGCGACGGTCGTCGCCCACAGCCGGTCGTTCATGAGTCGGTGGTAGGTTGCCGAGGCCGTCAAGCGGTTCACGGTCTGTCGGGTGCCGTCCGGTCGCGCCTCGGCGTCTTTCACGTGTCCGGCCGACACCTGCAGCGCCCACCGCGGCGACGGCAGGAACGAAAGCCGTCCGGAGTACGAGTCGAGCGAAGCGAGTTCGAAGCCGTACCGCGGATCGTCAGGCTCTCGCCCGTTGAACACCGACGACTCGGCTTTCCACCGTCGTCCGTAGAGGGCGCCGGTGACGACGCCAAAGCTGATGTGGGTGGAGTCGAGCCAGTGGTGGCTGATCGGCGCCATGAGATTCGACATCGCCGACGGCCGATGGGGGAACGCCACAGGCCCGAGCGCGGGCTCACCGACCGGCCCGCCGTAGACCTCGAAGGCCACCGCGTGAGAGAGCGCGTGTCGATAGTCCAGCGCGACCTCCATGAAGAGGTTGTGCGGATGTTGGTCGTCATGCAGCGGCGCGCCGTGGCACAGTTCGCCCGACTGGAGGAGGTCCGGATATCCGCACGTGCCGACCGTCAGCGGCTCGAGGCTCATCATCGCGCGCGCGGTGAAGCGGCCCCCGTGGACGTCGCGCTCGGCCATGCCCATGAACCAGTTCACGCTGCCGACCTGGTGATCACCGCGCGCCCCGGTCGTCTGGACGTCTTCGAGGAAGGCGTTGCCGTGCAGCATCAGCATCCACGGTCCCGTCTGGCGCATCGCCCCCGACATCGGTGACTCGTCCGGGAGCCAGGACGTGCCCGATCCGTCGCGCACGTCATCGATCCCCAGCGGGCCCGGCGGCATCATGGGCATGGACATCTGCATGGACGACATCGATGACGGTGGCTGCGGGGCGGGCGGCGGCGTCTGCGCGAGCGCCGACCCGGCGTAGGCGACGGACCCGATCGTCAACACGACACCCTCCAACCCTCGTCGCATCGCAGCTCCCCTTCATGAACGCACCGAGACACACGTCGGCTCGCGGTGGCCGACGGCCACTCAGGTGAGGGGGGACGATCAGATACGGAGAACGGAGAGGGAACGAACGTCGGGGGGACTGCCGCGCGAGGGGGCGAAGCCGGCAGGACGGAACGCGAACGCGGGCACGATCGATACCGGCGAAGGCACCGCGACGTGCGAGACGAGCAGGGACACCGCGGATGGCGCGCGCCCCTCGACGGTGGCCAGCGACGCCCGGTTCGACAAGTCCGCCGCGCAGTCATCGTGCGCGGCCAACACGGCCCCACCGGTGACGGACTCTGGGGATGGGCTCGCGAACACGGTCACCGGCTCCCCGGTCGGCGTGACGTCGTCATCTGCGGCGCACGTGTACGCGCACCAGAGCGCGGCGAGCGGTGCGACAAAGACGGCCGAGAGCGCGATCGCGGCGATGAGCCGACGCAGCATGCCTGCCTCCGAGTATACCGGAGGCAGCGAGGATCGGAGGCAGTCGATCAGCGGTGCGTCAGGGAGACCTGCCCGCGATCGAAGGGGCCGCTGCACGTGTTGGAGCCGGCGTACGCCCCATGGATCTGATCCATCAGGTCGTCCATGTTGAAGGTGCCGGTGGCGGTCGCCGTGCAGCCGTCCATCATCGCGCCCATCATCGCGCCCATCGGGATCGTCAGCGTGAAGGTCCCGGCAGTGCCCAGGATGGTGCCGGAGACGGACATCGCGGCACGCTGGTCACCCTGAAACTGCATGGTGCCTGTAAACGTATTCCCGGTCTGCGTGATCTGCCAGCTCAGTCCATTCATCATGGCCGGAGAGAACCCCCCGCCCATCATCGACCCGCTCGAATCCACGCCAGTGCCGACCCACGTGCCCGTAAGGACCGCGGCGGTCGAGCCGGTGGGTCCGACGGGATTCGGCGCCCCGTTCGGCGATCCGGCGCACGCGGGCTTCACCGCCTGGCTCTTCCAGAAACCGGGCGGCGACGGGCACTACTTGACGGCATTATTCAATTACTATATTGATTACTTGACGTGACCGATCTTGCGCACCGCCGGTTCAAGGATCGCCTCTACGCGCAGTACGCGCGCATCGGCAAGGCGCTGGCGAGCCCGCGCCGTCTCGAGCTGCTGGAGCTGCTCGCCCAAAGCGAGCGGACGGTCGAGTCGCTGGCCGATGAGCTCGAGCTGTCGATGGCCAACACCTCGCAGCACCTTCAAGTCCTGCGCGCCGCCGGGCTCGTGGATACCCGTCGCGACGGACTGTTCATCCATTACCGGCTGGCGGACGACACGGTGATCCCACTCAGCACCGCGCTTCGCACCGTCGCCGAGCATCGCTTGGCCGACCTCGAACGTCTGGTTCGAGCCGAGTTCACGCGCCGGTCGAAAGCCGAATTGGTCAGTCTGCCCGAGCTACTCCAACGGGCGCGGCGCGACGACGTCATCGTGCTCGATACGCGGCCGGCCCATGAGTATCGCGCGGGACACATTCCTGGCGCGCTCTCGGTGCCGGTGGACGAGCTGCAAGAGCGACTCCGGCGCCTGCCGAAGCACAAACAGTACGTCGCGTACTGTCGCGGTCCGTACTGCGTGTACGCGGACCGCGCGGTCGAGGTTCTGACCGCCAGCGGACGGCGTGCGCGTCGCTTGAAGGACGGCTTTCCAGAGTGGAGGGCCGCGGGTTTCCCGGTCGAAGTCTCGACATCCTGAGGAGCACGCCGTGCTACTCCAACGTTGTCCCTGGCATGTGGCGGGCCCGCTGCTGGGCCTTCTCCTCATCGCGTTCCGGGCGGCTCTGAACAAGCCCTTCGGCGCGCTGACGCACGCGACGTCGTTCGAACGCCTCCGGAGGGCGCTCAAGCCCTGGGCCTCTGAGGGGCGGGTCTGAGGATCTTCCGAATGGTCTCGCAGGTCGTGCCCTACCCCGCTCAGCCAATTCGCCTCGGCCTTCGCGAGAATGCCGCGCAGTTTGCCCTGCTCGTCGTCGTCAATGCGTTCGTCGGCGCCATGGTCGGCATGGAGCGCAGCGTTCTGCCGCTCATCGCCGAGCGCGAGTTCAGCCTCGCGGCGGGGGCCAGCGTGCTCTCCTTCATCCTCGTGTTTGGGCTCACGAAGGCGCTGACGAACTACGCGGCCGGTCGGTTGGCCGATCGATTTGGCCGCAAGCAGATTCTCGTGGCGGGTTGGCTGATCGCCGCACCTGTGCCGTTCCTGCTGATGTGGGCGCCGACCTGGAACTGGATACTCGTCGCCAACGCATTCCTGGGCGTCAGTCAGGGCCTCACGTGGTCCGCCACTGTCATCATGAAGATCGATCTGGTCGGCAGTGAGCGGCGGGGGCTCGCGATGGGGGTGAACGAGTTCGCTGGGTACCTGGCGCTGGCCGCATCCGCCTTCGCGACAGGCTGGATTGCCGCTCAGTACGGCCTGCGACCGCAACCCTTCTACGTCGGTATCGTGTTTGTGCTGGTGGGACTTGGTCTGTCGGCGCTCGTGATTCGCGACACCTCGTCGCATGTGGCGCTCGAAGCGCGGCTGGCCGGTCCGGCCGACGACGCGCTGAGTCCACGCGATGTCTTCGTCCGAACGACGCTCCGCGATCCCGATCTCTCGGCCGCGAGCCAAGCCGGACTGGTCAACAACCTCAACGACGGCATGGCGTGGGGGCTGCTCCCACTCGTCTTCGCCGCCGCCAACATGGATCTCAGGCAAATCGGCATCCTCGCCGCGATCTATCCGGCCACCTGGGGGATTGTGCAACTCGGCACTGGCGCACTCTCCGATAGAGTCGGGCGGAAATGGCTCATCGCCTCGGGCATGTGGGTTCAGGCGGCTGGATTGACGATCGTCAGCACGATCGCGACTTTTTCAGGATTCGCGCTCGGCGGCATCCTGCTCGGCCTCGGGACGGCCATGGTCTATCCGACGTTGCTGGCCGCGGTCGGCGACGTGGCGGCGCCATCGTGGCGCAGTTCGGCCGTGGGCGTGTACCGATTGTGGCGTGATCTAGGTTATGTCGTCGGCGCACTCGTGGCAGGCGTCGCGGCTGACCTGTTGGGATTCACTGGCGCCATTCGGCTCGTAGCCGCATTGACCATGTTCTCTGGAGTGGTGGTGGCGTTCCGCATGAGTGAGACCCTCGCCACTCCCGTTCCGAAGGCGTAATAGAAGAAGGGACTTATGGCGCTGACTTGTCCGGTTGACCTCGACACGCTTAGGCTCCGTCAAGAAATCCAGTCCATCTATGCGCGCGTGGCGACTGACCCGAGCGGCGCGTTTCACTTCCATCGCGGGCCCGCGTACGCCGCCGCCTGGCTTGGCTACGATGCAGGGGCGCTCGCGGCCTTGCCCCACGGATCCACGGATTCATTTGCCGGCGTGGCCAACCCGCATCGCATCGCCCCCATTCGCCCGGGCGCGACGGTCGTGGATATCGGCTGCGGAGCCGGCATGGATCTGCTGCTCGCGGCGAAAGCCGTCGGGCCAACCGGACGTGCCATCGGCGTGGACATGACCGAGGCGATGGCCGAGCGCGCGCGAGCCGGGGCGCGCGTGATCGGCCTGGAACAGGTCGAAGTGCGAGTGGGAGACGCCCTGTCGCTGCCCATCCAGTCCGGTGCGGTGGACGTCGTCATGTCCAACGGCGTGCTCAACCTGACGCCCGATAAGCGCGTGGCGTTTGGCGAGGTGTTCCGTGTGCTGGTGCCCGGAGGCCAGTTCCTCTACGGCGACATCGTGCTCGGCGTTGACCTCGATGAGACGAGCCGGAGTGATATCGACCTCTGGACGGGTTGAATTGCCGGCGCTCTGCCGGTGGCAGAGCTTCTGAACGTCTTGAGCGCGGTCGGGTTCGGGCAGGTCGAGGTCCGCGAGCGCTTCGACTGTTTCCGTGGCACGACCAAGGAACGGACCGCCCGCAAGTACGGCGTCATGGGTGTGAATGTCCATGCGCGAAAGCCAGCGTAGGAGCTGACCCTCCTCGTCGCTCACAGCGGGAGGGACACGATCGTCACTTGAGATTCCCGAGGCAATGAAGAACGTCGGCATTCGGAACGGATGACCGACGGTTGGCGGAGGACGACATGGGAGAGCCAGCCCATTTCGCTCGTCAGCTGGAGGAACATCCCAGGCTACCAAAGGGCGCCTGCGAACGCGTGTCTGGATACGGGGTGATGGGCCTGCCCTTTCAGTCGGGCCACGTGCTCGGCTTGCGTCGGTGGACCGCATCGTCCGTCGGTGAGGGATTTACCTCGATCTGGCACCGCGAACCCGCGGGGCGGTGGACCTTTTACGAATCGGCGCCGTCAGCGATCGCCTGCACCCGCTACTTCGGGGCCGGCGTGGAGCGTCGGCGCCTTGCAGCGATCGGGCTCGAATGGGAAACACCCCATCGCCTGCGGATCCGAACCGCCGACGGCGCGGTCGACTGGACCGTCCAAATCGGATCCACGCGGATCACCCGCATGATGAGCGCGATGGGGCCCGCGATCCCGACCGCGGCGTGGCGCTGGCCCTGGGTCCTCGGTGCGATGGGACGGTTGGCGGGATGGGCGCTTGGTGTCGGCACCGTGCGGCTCACGGGTCTGACGTCGAACGGACAACACTTCGACGCCAATCCTCTGCGAATCTGGTACGTGACCGAGAGTCATGCCGTCGTCGAAGGCCAGGAGCTCGGACCGATCGGCGCGCTCCCCGAGCAAGCGCACATGGCGGACTTCTACTTCCCGCAGCGCGGGATCTTCGCGGTGGGACGGGTCTTTGTGATTCCCACCGGGAACGAACCGCGGCCCCTCAGCCTCGTCACTTCTTGATGGTCTGTTCGAGCCTCGCAATCAGGTCGGCCCAGCGGGCCTCTTCAGTTTGAAACATCTGAGCGAGCTCCGATTCCCGCGCCGTGAGCTGTTGCACCTGCTCGGCCGCGCGATCGGATTGCTGTTTGAAGGCTCGGACCACTTCCTCAAGATCGGCGCGCATCTCGGGCTGATTCAAAGTCGCGAGACGTGTTTGAGCGCTGGCGAGTGAGTCTGTCAGCTCACGAAATCGGCCCGCGGCGGCGGCCAACTCGGTTCGCACGGCGTCCAGCCGGCCGCCGACTTGCACCAGCCGACTCTGTTGGGCGGCCAGATACACGGCCAACGCCTGCGTCTGCGTCTGACTCCTGGTGGACTCCTCCACCGCCAGACGCAGCGCGCGCACCTCGGCCGTCAATGCGGCAAGCGTGCCAGGGGTTGCCGCGTCGATCTTGTCCTGTGCCCACAGCGGCACCGCGTGCCCCGTGATCAACAACGCGGCAATCGCTGCCAGCCTCAATGAACGTCGAATGCGCATGTCTTCTCCTCCGCCTCGTCAGCGCCCAGTGATCACGCCGCCCGCCATCGCGAAACCTTGACGCGTCGTTCCACCACGAACGTCAGCCTCATCGCAGGTCCCAACTACCAACCGACGTGGCGCCGAAACACTCGGAAAGATGACAACGGCAACGAAGCACGGGAGTCGCGGCATGATGATGCGAGCGAGTGTACAAGAACGTTCGCACCCGCGCTTCCGGCCCTTATGCCGCCGTGTGCCCGGAACCGCCCTTGACCTTGGAACGATTCCAGCCTTTAGCATAGGGGTTGAGGTGCACCCCGCATGCTGACCGTGATCACCGCTCTGTATATCGCCTGGCTGATGCCCCCGCAAGACCCCCATCAAACGATGAACGACCGGGGCGCGATGGTCATGGGGTTCGATCAGGATAAGACGGCTCATCACTTCTACCTCTACGAAGACGGCGGCGCGATTGACATCGCGGTGAAAGACCCGGCCGACACGAAGAACCGCGACGCGATCCGGGCGCATTTGCCGCACATCGCGATGATGTTTGGCACAGGCGATTTCGACGCCCCGATGCTCGTCCATGACTCCAAGGACGTGCCCGGGACGGCCGTTCTCGCCAAGCAAAATGGACAAGGTCGCCTATCGGTACCGCGACACAGGGATGGGCGGCCGTGTGGACATCGTCACAAAGGACGCCGACGCGCTTGCGGCGGTGCATGAGTTCTTGGCTTATCAGATCAAGGAACATCAGACGGGTGATCCACTAACCGTGACGAAGCGGAAATGACAGAGACGTGGATTGGCCCGCGCGCATTGGCAGACGCGACCGGCGTCGGTCATCGTGCGGGACTGGGACGAGCGCCTGGCCGCAACGCAGGAAGGTCATCGTGCACGCCTGCTCGACATGCTCGCCGGCCGAACCGTCTTGGAACGGCCCCGAAAGAGGTCAAGGCCCCCGCGGCGGTAATGTGGACGTGCTGTCCGGCGGGGGTGGCGTCGCGCCCTTCTGCCGGAGGTCGAACTCGGCCTGGCCTCCGTTAGCGAAAGTCACGCGCCTCTGCACTGCGTCGATGGTTGTTACCTGGTGTTCCGGGTGGTACGCAATGCCTTTGGCCTCGAGCAGCTGTCGGACCGCGCTCGACACCGCTGGACCGGCCACGCCCCTCGGCGCGGGGGCGCTCTCCTTGATCGTCGCCGTAGCGCCAAGAAAACGGCCGACGGGCCGCTCGATGTCGCACGGCGTCGGGCCCCACACGTGATTCGTGACTGATCGGCTGACGCGGCAACATGTGCGACCAGCCGCACACCAGCGAAGTGGCCTGGCGTCTGCCTCGTGCGGCATCTCGTGCTACGTGGCGGCCGGCGCCGGGTACAGCCGCTCGAACTCGGGGTCGCCGCGAAGGAGCTCGAGGTCTGGATCGCGCCGCACCCAATCAGCGTCGCGAAAGCCCGCGTCCCAGGCCCGGCGAAGGGCGTCGAGGGCCTCGGTCTTCTGGCGCATCGTGCAGAAGGCGCAGGCCGCGTTGTAGAGCACGGTGGCCTCGTTGGGTCTCAGGAGCATCGCGAGCTTGGTCTCGCGCAAGGCGTCCTCGTTGCGGCCGGCGGCGACGTACATGATCCCGAGGTGAATCCTGGCGCGCGCGTCCTCGGGCACTTTCTTCAAATGGTTCTCGAGCGCGTCGATGCGCCGGGTGCGCACGTTGCGGAGCGCCTCGGTCTTCCCCAATGCGCCCATCGCGTTCATGATCGGCACGTAGACGTTATAGTCCTCGGGGCTCGCGTCGATCGCCGCGTCGGCGATATCCAACAGTTCCTGGTTGCGCCCGGCGGCAAAGAGCGCGCGCCCCAGTAGAAAGTACGCCCCCTCGCAATCGGGCTTGCGTGCGATCGCCTCGCGCACGACGCGAATCGCGTCGTCGTACCGCCCGTCGGCGTAGAGGACCCACGCGCGCGCGGTGGCGACTTCCGGCAGGCGCGGCTCGATCGCCATCGCGCGTTCTGACGAGTCCTTGGCGCGCTCCATCCACGCGGCGTCATGCCCGTGCCGGTAGTAGATCTGCGCGCAGACGTTGGCGATGGCCGCGTGCGCCAGCGCGAAGTTCGGGTCGATGGCGACGGCATTCTCGAACATTTGCAGCGCGAACTCCAGATCCTGGCGCATGAGTCGGCGGGCATAGCTCTTGCCACGCAGGTACACGTCGTAGGCCTGCAGGTTGTCGGTGGGTCTGGCCGCCAGCTCCGCCTGCTCTTGCGGCGAAAGCGTCACGCGCAAGGCCTCCGCGATCTTGCGCGCGATCTCGTCCTGCACCTCGAACACGTCCTGCAACTCCCGGTCGTACCGCTCGGACCACACCGGGAAGTCCGTCTGAGCGTCCATCAGCTGGGTGTTGATGCGCAGCCGGTTGCCCGCACGCCTGAGGCTGCCGCCGAGGACGTAGGCCGCACTCAGCTCGCGGCCGACCTGCTGGGGCGTCACCGACCGATCGCGGTACGGCAGGATCGTCGGCCGCGGGAAGATCTTCAGGCCCTTGATCTTCGACAGCTCCGTGATGATGTCCTCGGTGATCCCGTCGCGGAAGTACTCGTCTTCCTTCACGCCGCTCAGGTTTTCGAAGTACAGGACGGCGATCGAGGTCGCCGTCTTGGCGGCGTGGGGCCGGGTGTCCCCGGAGTCCGCAGCATGCCGGTGCCCGGAATCCAGATCGCGTTTGAGACGTACCAGATCCGTCTTGAGCTCGGTCGCCGTTTGGTAGCGGAGGTTGCGATCCTTCTCGAGCGCCTTATCGAGCAGGCGCACGAAGTCGGCCGGGATGCCCGGGACGACTTGAGCGATCGGTACGGGGTCGCGATTGAGGATCGCGTCGAACACCACCGCCGACGCCTCGCCGGGAAACGGCAGGACGCCGGTCGCCATCTGATAGAGGACCGTGCCGAGCGAGAACAGGTCCGTGCGTGCGTCGGTCAGCTGCCCACGGGCCTGCTCCGGCGACATGTAGGCCACGGTACCCATCGTCGTCCCCGGCGTGGTCAAGAACTCGCCGGCCTGGGTGACGGCGGCCGGATTCGTGCCGGGGCGCGCCGTGTCGATCTTGGCCAGCCCGAAATCGAGGATCTTCACCTGCGCGCGCGTGTTCACGAAGATGTTCGCGGGCTTGATGTCGCGATGGACGATGCCCTTGGCGTGCGCCGACTCGAGCGCATCGGCGATCTGAATCGCCGTCTGCACGAGCGGACCCATGTCGAACCGCTTGGTGATCAGCTCTGCCAGCGACTGCCCCTCGAGCAGCTCCATCACGATGAAGTGCTCGCCCTCCTGCTGGTCGATCGCGTAGACGGTGCAGATGCCCGGATGGTTGAGAGCCGAGGCGGCCCGCGCCTCGCGTTGAAATCGCTCGAGCGCCTGTGGATCTCGGCCGAGCTCGGGCGGCAGAAACTTCAGCGCCACGCGGCGGCCGAGCTGCGTGTCCTCGGCTTCGTACACGACGCCCATGCCGCCGGCGCCGAGGGACCGGAGGACGTCGTAGTGGGACACGCGTTTCCCGACCATGAATTCACGAGGATAGACGATCTGTGCCGTCGGCGCTCGACCGACAGGCCGATTATCGCCGCTACCGGACTCCCTTAATCAGCACGATGTCGGCCAGCGCCGTTTCCCGCGTGATCGCCGGGCGCTTGCCGTCGGGCGACCACGAGCGGTCGCCGATCGACGAGCGTCACGCCGGGCCGTTGACCGATGTATGCTCCCTGGCATGAACATTCTCCGAGTGATATCGGTCGCCGTGCTGCTGCTGGTTGCGGCGCCCGCGGGCGCGCAAACTGGCTGGTTTCAGCCCGCGTTGCTCGAGAAGCCAGAGGTGCGCTCGGCCCTGCAATCGGTGGACGACCGCGCGGCCGGCATCGTGGACGAGTGGATCCAGCTGGTGCAGATCCCTGCCCCGTCCGGCAAAGAGCAGGCGCGCGCGCAGTACATCCGCGCGGAAATGCAGAAGCTCGGCCTGACCGAGATTCGAGTGGACGACATGGGCAACGTGAGCGGCGTTCGCAAGGGCACGGGCGGAGGCCCGTCCGTCGTGTTCGCCGCGCACATGGACACCGTCTTCCCCGACGGGACCGACGTGAAGGTCACGCGTGACGGAGACACCCTGCGCGGGCCCGGCATTGGGGACGACGCGTCGAACCTCATGGCCACGCTCGAGATGTTCCGCGCGCTCAATCGCGGCGGCGTCCAGACCCGGGGCGACCTCATCTTTCTCGCGTCCGTGCAGGAAGAGGTGGGGCTCGTCGGCGCGAAGCACTGGCTCGAGACGAGCGGCTACAAGCCCGGGATGTTCGTGGCCGTCGATCTGTCCGCCAACCAGGTCTGGTACGGCGCGCTGCGCATCACGCAGCTCAAGTTCTTCTACACGTCTCCCGGCGCGCACACGATGGAGAGCCGCGGTGGACCGAGTCCGGCGAAGGCCGTCGCCAAGGCGATCACCGCGCTCTATGACATCGCTCTGCCACCCATCGCTCCGGGGCTGGACACGTTCAAGCTGCCCGTCCTGAACGTCGGCATGCTCGGCGGTGGAACCGTCGTCAACGCCGTGCCGCGCGAGGCGTGGTTCACGGTGGACCTGCGTTCGCTGGACACGCCGACGCAGGACCGGCTCCAGGAGGCCGTGGTCTCCACGGCGCGCCGGATCGCCGAAGCGGAAGGCGTCGGCTTTCGACTCGAGCAGAAGATGGGCATCGACTACTCGCACGCCCGGTCGCAGAGCGAGCGGCTGAACGACCCGGTCGTACAGACGGCGATCGCGACGAGCAACTACTTCCGAAAACTGGGCACACCTGCCATCGTGCCCGCCGACGTGGGCTCGACCGATGCCAACATCGCGGTGAGCATGGGTATTCCAGCGGTCGCCGTCGGCGCGTGTCTGGAACAGATGCCGCACCGGCTCGAGGAATCCGCCGAGGCCAGCAGCATCGTGCGCGGCGTCAAGTCCCTTACCGCGCTGGCCCTCGCCTTGACGACGCACTGACCTCGGATTACGTGCGAACCTGGGTCTCTTAGAATCAGTCACCGAAATAGTTCAACGTGCAATGGCGTGCAGTTGCCCGATGAGGGAGGGATCGAGGATCTGCAAGAACGAACCGAGTGAAGGAGGCGCGATGCGACGTTTCGGCTACGGCCTTGTGTTGATGACGGTACTGGCGGGCGCGAATGGGTGCCAGGCGCCAGCTGAGCCTCCAAGGCCCACGGTCACGGCCCTGGGCTCGGACGGCGATCAGGATGTCCCGGACCTGACCATCCGCCAAGTCAGTTTAAAGGCCGGTGAGACACTGCTCGTCTCGTGTAATGACGAAGGCGGCGACGCCGTGGTCGCGTGGGGCGGTACGTCCCTGCATCAAGACGTCGTCAAGGGCGGAAGCGGGTTCTTTACGTATGTCTTTACCCTTTACAGTGCCAATGGTGGCACCGGCGACATCGTCGCGTCGCACGCGTCGCGTGACGACCTCTCCATCAACGCCTACTCCATCACGAATCTCGCGCCATCGGCGCTCGACAAGACCGCAGCCGCTCAGGGCATGAGCACAAGTCCTTCGTCGGGAGCCACGGCCCCGACCAGCCGCGCTCACGAGTTCCTGTGGGGAACGATCGGGTATGCCAGCAACGAAAAGGCGGTCGGCACCTGGAGCGACGGGTTCACGTCTGGCGCACAGTACACGAACACGGGCGGCGGGATCGGCGGAGTCGAGGATGGCTACAAGACGGTGTCCACGACCGGTGCGTACGCGGCGACGAAGGCGGGTGTGGACAAGGATTCCTGGACGGCAGTGATTGCGACGTACGCCACAGCCGCCGGCCGTGGTCCGAATCGATAGACCGCCGAGCGCACGGCTCTCGGCCGCGGGGCGCACGTACGGCCAGCCTACCTGGACGCCGTCGCGCCCGCCGCCGTGCCGCACACCGGCAGGGCTAGCACCGGCGCCGCCGCCGCGATTGGCTTCAGATTGTTCTTGAGCAGGAGCGCGTTGAAAGCCACCAGGTCCGTCGCGTTGATCGCCCGCCAACTGGTGAGGGCCGAACGCAGATCGGTGCAGATGTTCCGCCAGGCCGCCAGCTTCGAAGGATTGGGCGGGATGTCCGACATGTCGATGACCTTGAGCTGGCCATTCATCGAGACGAGCACCGCGCCTTCTTCCGCCTCGACGCCGTTGATCACCGAAAAGCTCACTCCAGGCGCGCCGCCCCCTCGACCCCCGGTGAACGTCGTCGGACCGGCGAGCTGGGTGAGCTTGGCGGTGAAAGCTGCCGCGGCGTCGGCAACTTCCTTCGGCACATTGCCGCGGGTGACGTCCGCGATCGCCGCACGCATCGCCGCGATCTGCTGGAACCCATCCCAGGACGTGCGCGTGCCGTCGTAGAGCTTCATCTGCAAGTCGTGTAAGGCGGCAAGATCGGCCGCCGTCGCGCGCGATCCAGGATCGTTCTTCACCGTGACCGTCTGGGTGAGGATCTTGCCGTCCACGTTCATCCGGAGCGTGTACACACCGGGGATGACGAGCGGACCTTCACCGCCCCAGTGCGTGTCGCCGGGAACGGCCCCGGTCACGTGGGCCATGTAATGAATGAACGCCGGCGGCATCTCGTAGCGGACATCCCAGTTGATACGGTGCATGCCGGCGCCAGTCGCGAGCGGCTGTGGCACGTAGATCCACTCATCTGGCACGGGCGGCGGCGGTTCCGGAATCGGCGGGATCGGATCGCTGGCGTAGTGACGCACCAACGTCCCTGCAGCATCGAGCACATCAATCGCTATGTGTTTTGCGGGCGCGCTGAGATTGTAGTCAATCACCGCGCCCAGCGGCGGATTGTCGCCGTGCGGCATCTCCGGCGGGAACGGCGTGCCGGTGTTGATGTTACGCCGCACGCGAATCGCGTCGCCGGGCTTGAAGAGATGCGCCGGCTCGGACGCGGTCGCCGGTGTGATCTGACGGAGCGGAGAGATGTCGTCGAGAATCCAGATGCTCCGCCCGTACGTCGCCACCACCAGGTCGTTGTCCTTGACGACGATGTCGCGATACGAGGTGTTGGGCAGGTTCAGCATCAACGACTGCCAGTTGTCGCCATCGTCGAAACTGACATACATGCCGCTCTCGGTGCCCGCGAACAGCAGGCCGGCCTTCTTGGTGTCCGCGCGAATGACGCGGGAGTAGCTCCCGCTCACTTCGCCGGTCGGCAAGCCGTTGACGATCTTCGTCCAGGTCTTGCCATAGTCGTGCGTGCGATAGAACGCCGGAGTGTTCACCGCGATGCCGCGGTTGATCGCAATGTACGCCGCTCCCGCATCGTGATACGACGCATCGATCGCGGCGATCGCCGCGATCGCGCCGCCGCGACCTCCTCCGCCACCTGCAGCAACCCCGCCCGCAACCGGCTCAGGCGGCGCGGCTTCGGTCCACGCGAGGCCGTGGTTCCTGGTCACCTGGACCCGTCCGTTGCTCATCCCCACCCACATCACGCCCGGCGCCACGTTCGAGGTGGTGATGGAAGTGATCGTCCCGCCGAGATCCGGCGAGATGCGCTTCCAATTCACGGCGCCGTCTGTCGTTGAGTAGAGGTACTGAAACCCGAGAAGCAACTCGTGCGGATCGGCGCGCGAGAAGATCATCGGCTGGTCGTTGGTCCGCCGGAGGTTGAGGCTCGCGTCGACGTTGGGAGAGACATCGACCCACTGATTCGTGGGTTTGGTGACCTTCACGATGCCGTTCGTGGAGCCGGCCATGTACACGACGTTCGGGTTGAGCGGATCGGGCGCGACGAAGCCGTTCTCGTAGGCGGGGGTCGGATACCAATCGAGCATGGTCACCGCGCCGAGCTCGCCGCGACTTCGCACCGACACGGCGCAGGAGTCCTGCTCGCTGCCGTAGATCCAGTACGGCCATGAGTTGTCGACGCCGATGTGATAGATCTGCGCGGTCGGCTGGTTGTACCAGCTGCTCCACGCCAGCCCGCCATCGAGCGAGATGGTGCCGCCCTGGTCGTAGCCGAAGATCATCCGCTTGTCGTCGGTGGGATCGAGCCATCCCACCTGGGGGTCGTCGCCGCCCGGTGCGCCCTTGAAACCCGTGAACGTATTGCCGCCATCGCGTGAGACAAACGCCGCGGTGTTGAAGGTGTAGACGATGTCGAGGTTCTTGGTGTTGACGAAGACGCCGGACGTGTAGTTTCCCTGGCCGTTGGCGATGCGCGCGTCGCCGGCCGCGGTGCGATGCCACGAGGCGCCGCCGTCATCCGAGCGAAAGAGGCCGACCTGCGCAGGACCCACTACGAACATCCGCTGGGCATTGGTGTTCATCGCGACCGCCACGGTCAAGCGCCCTGTGAGGGGCGTGGGAAGGCCGCCGCCGGTGATCGGCTTCCACGTCAGTCCTTGATCGGTCGATTTGTACAGTCCGGTGCCGCTCGTCGCGGCAGGAGCCGTGGCCGTCGCCGCGCTGCCCGTGCCGCGGCTGGCACGCTGGATAGTGCTCGCCAGCACGACGTTGGGATGATCGTACGCCCACGACAGGCTCTGCGTGCCCGTGTTCGCATCGACCGCAAGCGTCTTGGTCCAGGTCTCACCGCCATCGGTGCTGCGATAGATCCCGCGCTGGTCACTGGCAGCGCGCGTGCTGCCCAGCACGCTCACGAGCAGGAGATTGGGGTCGTGTGGATCGACCAAGATGGCAGGGATCTGCCCGCTGTTCTCGAACCCCGGGAGGTGACGCCACGTCTTTCCGGCGTCCATGGACTTGTAGATGCCGTTGCCGTCACCCGTGCTTCCGGTGCCGACGTACACGATGTTGGGATCGGACGGCGCGACCTCGACGGACCCGATCGAGGAGACGTCCTTGATGCTGTCGAAGATCGGGTACCAGGTCGTCCCGGCGCTGGTGGTCTTCCAGACGCCGCCGAGCACCATGCCCATGTAGAAGACGCCCGGCTGACCGATCGCCCCCGACACCGCCGAGACGCGACCCGCGCGAAACGGCCCGACATTCCGCCACTTGAGGCCGCCGAGCAGCGTCGACGGAATCACGGGTGGGGCGGACGCCGCCGCACTGATTGTCACCACACCGGCCAGGGCGATCGTTCCGAATCGCCACAGAGAGGCAGCGCTGCGTGTCGTCATGATCGTCTCCGCCTGGAGGCAGGCTGGAGCATAGCGCGATGCCCGGCGATGGTCGATAGGCGGCGTCAGCGATGCGACGAACCGTGACCGACCGGGGGTAGAGTAGGACACTCGGACGAGGGTCTCCCGAGGGGCATCCGAATGAAGCCACGCAGGGCGATTGGGTTGGCGGCGTGCTCGATCGTGCTGGGTCTGGCGCTGACATACCTCTGTCGAGTTCACGCTGAACCGACAACCCCGCGCGAACGGTTGTTGATGGACTTCGGGTGGAAGTTCCATCTGGGCAACGAATGGGGCACCGGCGAAGGCCCGATCAACCTCGGCGTCGGCACCGGCCCGGCCAAACAGGATTTCAATGACAGCGCCTGGGCGACGATCGACCTGCCCCACGACTGGGCTGTGGCGCTCCCGTTCGACCCGAACGCTCCGGCCGATCACGGCTTCAAGCCGATTGGACCACGATTCCCCGAGAACGACATCGGCTGGTATCGCCGTACCTTCACGCTGCCTGCGGGCGACGAGGGACAACGCATCTGGATCGAATTTGGCGGCGTGTATCGCGACAGCCTGGTCTACGTGAATGGCTGCCTCGTCGGGCGACATACGAGGGGATACAGCTCATTTCGCTACGACATCTCCGACGTCGTGAAGTACGGCGCGAGCAACTCTGTGGCCGTGCGCGTGGATGCCTCCGGTTTCGAAGGCTGGTTCTATGAAGGCGCGGGCATCTATCGCCATGTGTGGCTGGTCAAGACCGCGCCAGTCGCCGTGGCGCCCGACGGGACGTTTGTGTACAGCCGGTTCGCACACAACGTCCCCAGCGGACCCGCAGAGATCGACATCGAAACCCGGCTGACGAACGCGTCGAGTGATTCAGCCGACGCCCAGGTGGATTACGCGATCCTCGATCCCGGCGGAACGAGAGTGGCCTCGGGGCGCACGGCCGCGACGATCCCATCGTCGACCACTCGCGAACTGACACGGACACTCTCCGTCGCGGCACCGGTCCTCTGGTCGCCGCACACACCGCGGCTCTACACGCTGGTGACGACCGTCGCGGTGGCCGGGCAGCCAACCGATCATGTCGACACGCCATTCGGCATCCGCACGCTGGCGTTCGATCCCGACCGAGGCTTTCTGCTGAATGGCCAGGCGTACGTGATCGAGGGCACGGCCGATCACCAGGACCATGCGGGCGTGGGCTCGGCACTGCCCGACGCCTTGCAATCCTTCCGGATCCGCGCCCTGAAAGACATGGGCTCCAACGCGATCCGCACCGCGCACCACGAGCCGACCGAAGAGCTGCTCGACGCGTGCGACCGCCTCGGCCTGTTGGTGCTGGACGAAAGCCGGGTGTTCGCCAGCGACGCGCAGGACCTCCAGCTGCTCGAACAGCAGATTCGCCGCGACCGCAACCATGCGAGCGTGTTCCTCTGGTCGCTGGGCAACGAGGAGCCGCTTCAGACCTCGCCGATCGCGGCGCGTGTGGCCCGAACGATGCAGACGCTGGTGCATCAGCTCGACCCGAGCCGGCAGGTGACGTATGCCGCGAGCGTGGGCAATGACTTCCGCGGCGTGAACAGCGTCATCGACGTCCGCGGCTGGAATTACCACACTGGCGCGGCGATGGACGCGTACCACGCCGCTCATCCGCGACAGCCGAACCTCGGGACGGAAACGGCGAGCACGATCACCACCCGCGGGATCTACGCGGTGGACCAGACGAGGGGCTATCAGTCCGCCTACGACGACGTCGTGAACCGGCGGCCGGGAGTGGATACTGCCGAATCCTGGTGGACCTACTTCGCCGCGCGTCCCTGGCTGTCCGGTGGATTCGCCTGGACCGGATTCGACTACCGCGGCGAGAACGCATGGCCCGACGTCAATGCGCATTACGGCATCATGGATATGGCCGGATTCCCGAAGGACAATTACTTCTATTACCAGTCCTGGTGGAGCGACAAGAGCGTCCTCCACCTCTTGCCTCACTGGAACTGGACCGGGCGTGAAGGCGAGAACATCGACGTCCGCTGCTTCAGCAACTGGGACGCGGTCGAGCTGTACCTGAACGGCGCCAGTCTCGGTCGAAAGGCGATGCCGAGGAATTCACACCTGCAATGGATAGTGCCGTATGCTCCCGGCACGCTCATGGCCAGGGGATACAAGAAGGACCGAGTCATGGCCGAGGAGAGCATTGAGACGACCGGTGCTCCCGCAGCCCTCCAACTCGTGCCCGACCGCACGCTTATCAATTCCGACGGCGAAGATCTCAGCATCGTCAGCGTCAGCGTCACCGATGCGCAAGGCCGGATTGTGCCCGTCGCCGACACTCTCGTCAGATTTGAGATCGGCGGACCCGGAAAGATCATCGGCGTGGGCAACGGCGACCCGAGTTCGCACGAGCCGGACGTGTACCTGAGTTACTCGCTCGACAAAGTGATCCCGCTCAACGACTGGCGCATGCGGATCGTTTCGGACACCAAAGGGCGGCCGGAGATTGCCGAACACTTTTCTGACGCAGACTGGGACCGGCACGATGTCAACACGGACACCGGCCCCTTACGCCCAAACACGTCCGCCGTGTTTCGCGCCCATCTCCAGCTCACCGGCGACGATCTCACTCACGACCGGCTCCTGTTGCAATTCGGCATGATTGACGACGACGGGTGGGTCTATCTGAACGGCGCACTCGTCGGCGAATCGCACGATTGGCGTGCGTCGCCGGCGTTCGACATCCGGAGGTTCGTTCACGCGGGCGACAATGCCGTGGCCGTGGCGGTGCATAACGGCGATGGCCCCGGCGGCATCAACAAAGGCGTCAGTCTCAGTGTCGCCAGCAAGACCATCGCCGCGGACTGGAAGCGCCGTGTCTTCAACGGTCTCGCGCAAGTGATCGTCCAGGCCGGCTCAGCGCCGGGCGAAATCCGGCTGACGGCGCGTGCGGACGGGTTGGCCGCCAAGACCGTTGTCGTGCGGGCCAGCGGCACTCCTCCACGCTCGCGAGTTATTCGATAGAAGAGATTCCAAGGACCGCGCTCACGCCGATCCCGCGCTAGGGCAAGCGAGCCACCTCCCACTCTTCTACTCCACCCGAAACAACTCGAAACAGAGGGTGCGTTTCCGGTCTCGTCCCTCGCGGCAATCTGGCCAGCTGCCCTCGGCTCCGCCGCGCCAGTTTCCTCTTGAGGTGCCGCCACTCATACCGCACCTGCCCAGCGGTCACCGGAATCGGGCCGGCACGCCTGCCAGAACCAATCTTTCGCCGGTTGAAACGATACCCACGTCGGCACGCCTCCTCATGTACGGCCTCCAGGTACCTGTTGATGCAGGCCCGCGGCGCAGGGGCGTGCCGGAAGCGGGCCAGCTGCGGGTGTTTCGTGTAGCCCTTGGTGTGGCCCGTCAACACGGCCTTGGCCAGCAGAGCTTCACGCCACAGCGCAACCAAACCGCGCCCGTCAAGGTACTTCGGATGCAAGGTCCACAGCCGCATCTGGACCCGGTACGTTCCCGAATCATCGTCCGACTGTCAACCCGGAGTGCTCGAGTGTGACGGCTGATCAATCGCGGCGGATCGCGGGGCACGTCTGGGTGTCTAATGGCGCGATGCGGATGCTGTCGCTCGTTACGGCCGCGCTCGTGGCCGGCAGTCTCGCCGAGGCTGGACAGCGTTCGGGTGGTCCGCCGGTGCTGGAAGCACCCCGGGGGACTGGCGCCATCAGTGGCGTGGTCACGGACGCCACAACCGGCCGCCCTCTCGAGGGCGCCATGGTGTCGCTCGGTGTGACGACCGGAGGCCCGGTCATCCTGACGCTGCCGCGCGTCGTGACCGACCCGAAGGGGCGGTTTCTCTTTCGCGATCTCGGGCCATCGACGAAGTACTACCTTCGCGCCGCACATGTGGGCTACGCGCCTGCTCGTTTCGGCTCGTCCGGACCTGGCGTTCCGCAGAACCGCTTTTCAGACCTCGAGATCATGACGACGGACGACGTCGTGACCATCACCGTTGCCGCGGACCAGTGGGTCAGCGATCTCCAGGTTCCCCTCTGGCGGCTCGGCAGCATCACTGGCCGCGTGCTCGACGAGCGTGGTGAACCGGTCGTCGGTGCCGCGGTGCGCGGTTTCAGCTCGGCATGGGTAGCCGGTCGCACTCAATTCGTCGGCACCGATGTCGCCACCACCGACGATCGGGGCGAGTATCGTCTCGCCAACTTGATGCCCGGCAAGTACGCCGTCTCGGTGTTGTCGGTGCAGTCGACGGTGCTCAACTCGACGCCGGAAGGCGTGCAAAAGCGCGCCGTGGGCGAACTCTCGCGTTCTTCTAGTGGATCGAATGCCGGTTTGCCCGCGGTCGACGTCGACGGGACGCACCGATTGGCCCTCAGCAACTTCGCCACGCCTCCCCCGCCAAGTGCCACCGCGCCGCGGGCGTATGCCGCACAGTTTTATCCGGGCACACCGTCCATGGCGAATGCGCAGCGGGTCGAGATGACGTACGGCGCTTCTCGGCGCGGCGTGGATTTTCAATTGCAACCGGTTCCGGCTGTGCGGGTTTCGGGTCGGGTCATCCTTGGGGAAGGGGGCGCGGACGATGCATCGTCGCTCCTGTTGCGCCTGATGCCGGCCGGCGGCGAATCGCTGGGTATCGGCTCCGAAGTCGCCACCACCATCGTGGAGCGCGACGGGTCGTTCACCTTTCTCAACGTGCCGTCCGGCGACTACACGATTCTTGCGCAGGCGGTCTTTGGAGAATTGACGAGCGGCAATGGCGAGTTGTCGCTGCCAGAGGCGCCGGGGTTTTCCTCCGGTGTGCAGGTGTCGATGGGCAACCGCCTGCCAGGCCTGAGCTATTCGAGTCATACCGGCAAGGCGAGGATGTGGGGCCGCGCCAGCGTGGCGGTCGGCGCAAGCAACGTGACCGATCTGGTCGTGCCCATGCATCCGGCGGTCACGGTTCGCGGGCACATCGCCGTGGCCGCGGACGGACCGG
>Ga0209580_10000200_pt1 | contig 39045 bp, 64 predicted proteins | sample Coa_R1_5_FD_187153 | JGI IMG/M metagenome (GOLD analysis project Ga0209580, IMG submission 187153) | Surface soil microbial communities from Centralia Pennsylvania, which are recovering from an underground coalmine fire - Coalmine... | ecosystem: Environmental > Terrestrial > Soil >... | reverse complement strand
TGAACGGCTCGAGTAAATCGAGTTTGCGCTGCGTGTCGTCGAGGCCGAGGCTAAACCACTTCCAGAGATACGCGACGACGTCCCAACCGTTGTCGAGGCCCCATTGGATTTGTTGCGCGGTGACCCCCGGCGGGTAACCCGCGGGCGGGTCGATCGACTGTACGAAGAGCACCCCCGGGCCGCCCTGGTTGAGCGCATCCCATCGACTGTCAGGCGCGCCGGTCCAGTTGGACACGTCAAAGCCGCGGCGCATTTATCGCTTGCCTCCGCTGGTCTGGATTTGCGCGACCGCGCGGCCGATCCGTTCGGCTTGCGCCGCCATTGCGCTGTAAGCCCGCCCGGTGCCCGCGATCGGCGCCGACGTGAACCACACGCGCAGCAGCACATTGCCGACGCCGACCACCGCCGCCGAGATGCTGGCCACCGTGAGCGACGGGTCGTTATGGGGCTCGGCGAAGAAACTCCCGACCCCAATCACCGTCAGCACGCCGTTGAGCCAAACGGTCTTGGACTGCCACCACGGTTTAGGGGCGCTCGGATCGTCGATCGGCTCGGGCATACCGCGCCCGGAGTAGGCCGGTTGTGCAGACGTCTGCACGTTCGCCCCGGCGGGCGTCGGGGAGTCGCCTACGCTGCGCGGATGGCAGCTCGAAGTTCCCCGGCCGTTCGACGTGCCGCCGGGGCCAGCCGCCAGAAGGCGAGCCATGCATGTGCAGGCCGCGACTTCACTCGGAGATAGGGGAGTGTGGCCTCGAGCATCACGGCGGCCCGTTTACCCGTGAGCGTCCAGTTGTAAGCACGGCGCCGGTCTCGGGGGTTCCACGGGTAGATGCGACCGCCGAAGGTTTCCTCAAGCCAACTAGCGAGGTCGGCGTTTGTCGTCGTCACACGCAGCCCCATCCAGTAACGCAGAGGGGGACAAACGGGGCTCGCTGTAAGACATCCCTCGCCGTCGATGAGCCCTGCGAGGTACGCCAAATCAGTAGGCGAGGGTGGCACTAGGACAGCTTCGCACGTCTGCACACTCCGCTAGACGGCCGCCGGAGCGGCGTTTGATTGTGTGGGCCGAGCGCCGCCGGTGCAGCACCTACACAATTCGTGTTTTTGGCGCTAGAGTTGCCGCTCGCCTGAAAGGATCTCCCGCCCCCCTCATGCGCTTTGTACGGTTCCGCAGCTGGCCAGCAGGCCTCACACTCGCGCTCGCCCTGTTTGTGCAGACGTCTGCACAACCCGCGGCGGCCGCACCTTCCGAAATGGTCGTTTTCGTGGGCGGCCTCGGCTCGACCGCGGCCTCGACGCAGGCCGCCTTTACGCCGCTGTCCGACCAGCTCGGCGCGCGTGGCATTTCGAATTTCAGCGCCTTTGACTATGGCGCCGCGGGCTCGTGCCAGCCGCTCGGCCAGTCGGTCGCGGCGCTGGCGATGTACCTCGAGCAGCTCCGCGCGCAGCACCAGGTCGACCGCGTGATCCTGGTCGGCCACTCGAACGGTGGCGTTGTCGCCCTGTTTGCATTGGCCGCGGCGCCCGACCTGGCCGGCTTCGTCGAGCGCGTGGTCCCCATCGACGCGCCGCTCGAGGGGGTCAGCGGTACGGAATTGCTGAGCTACGCATTCACGCGCGGCGCCTGTCCCGCGGCGAGCGACCTTTTCGACCGCAGCACCGCGCCGGGCTGGTCTGATTATCTTGGCCAGCTCGAGGCGTGGGAGCGCGGCCTCGGCGTCGACGTGCGGGTGGTCGTCAACACGGTCGATATCGCCCTACAGCCGGTGCAGCAGGAGATCCCTGGCGATACGCCTTACGTGTTCACGGCGACGGACCCGTCGGACGCATGGACCAATCACTCGGCGCTACTCAGACCGGCTTACGCGCCGCTGCTCGCGCCGATCGTCGCCGGGGGCTAGTCGGGCGGCCGGAACGGTGTACCCGCCCCCGGTGCACCCGCCGCGACAAGCCGCGCCAAACTAGCAGACCAGCCGCCCGACCGTCGCGCGATCGCCGGCGCGCGCCGGTTTGTGCAGACGTCTGCACAACACAATCGCGTTTCAAACGCGAGAGGCGCCGGGGCTTCGATGGTTTCCCACCGGACCCCGGCGCCATACTGGCCACACATGGCCGCCGATCCATTGCCACCCTCCGCTCACGCTCGCGTGCGGGCGGTGCTGCGCCGCGCGGCGCGCCGCATCCTAGCCGAGCGCGTCGCCGCCGAGCTCGTCGCGAACAGTGACGAACGTCAGCCGCGAGGCGCCGCGGACCTTCCCGCCGCCGGGCGCGACGACGACGCGGGCGAGCACGGCGGTAATGATCTCCCGTCGATCGGCCAGCGTTAGCGCGTCCCAATCGGCCGAGCCGTTGAGCGTAATGCCGTCCCCGACCGCACGGGCGGCGCGTTCGAGATCCGATGCCCGATCGGCCGCCGCGTCGCGTTTCTCGCGCAGCTCGCGGAGCGACTGTTGCGCGCTGGCCTCGTCGAGCACGCCCGCCGCGATGTAGCCGCGGATCGCGGTATCGAGCGCGGCCTGTGCCGCATCCACCGCGGCCCGCGCCTCGATCAGCTCCATACCGGGCCCCTCTGTCTCGGCGTCGTTGGCCACCAGCTCGCGCACGTAGTCGGTCACCGCCTGGTCGGCCAGCGCGGCGTCGATCGCCACGCGCCGCGAGCAGACCAGGCCCGGATTGCAGCGGTACAACCTGAACGATTTACCGAAGCGCGTCGTTTGTGTGCTGGCCAGGAGCGAATGCCCGCACGTGGCGCACCTGAGCAGCCGCAGGCCTGAGAGCAGCAATTCGGATTTGCGCCCGGGCGCCGCTTTGAAGGCCTCGCCTTTCTGGCGGCCGATGCGCTCGAACGTCTCGAGGTCCACCAGCGGAGTATGCGAACCCGGGTTCACCACGTCGCCGAGCGTCAGCTCGCCCAGGTAGGTACGCGAGTGCAGCAGTGTCCGCGTGTTGCCGATCGACCGAACAATGCCATTTGCAGCCATGAAGCCGCGAACGGCCGACCAGGAGGCGCCGTCGGCGCGCATCGCGAAGGCCTCGCGCATCACCGCGGCCTCGGCCTCGTGCAGCACCACGCGGCGGGTGGCAGGGTCGCGGCGATAGCCAGGCGGCAGCGCGCCCACCGGCACGCCCGAGGCGATCGCCATAGCCGCGGTGCTGGCCAGCCGCTCACCGACCGACCGCGCGTAGTACTCGGCGACGGCGCCCATGAGCGTCGAGCTCAACCATTGCGCGGCCGTCTTTTCGGTGACTTCCCCGAAGTCCAGCGCCAGCACGCGCCCGCCCGCCGCCTCGACGCGCTGTACGACTTCGGCCTGAACGCGCAGATTGCGCACCAGGCGGTCGAAGTAGGCCACCACGAGCACCCGCGCGTGCCCCGCCTCGATCGCCTCGACCGCTTGGCGGAGGCCGTGTCGCCTGGCGAGGGGCAGCTTGCCCGAAATGTCGATCTCTTGGAAACACTGCGCCAGCTCGGCGCCCTGGCGGCGGATCTCGGCCGCGATGCGGTCGCGCTGCTCAGACGGTGACTTGAAGCGCTCGGCTTCGCGCTTGCCTTGCTGTGAGACGCGGATCACGCCGACGGCGTAGGTCACACCGGCGCGGGCGCGGGTCTGCACACTGGTTACTGTCATATGGTGCGTATGCTATTCGGCAGCGGTGCGATATGACGGTAACCAGGCGTTGCAATCGCGTGACAGTTTGAATAGCTATTAGCGAGTCAGGCGCCGACTTGAATCGTTCGGCCGCGAATCAGCAGCACCAGGAACGCCAGCGGCACCAGGAGGTCTATCCACTCGCCACGGTTGGGGTTGCGTCGTCGACGCCGACGCGCCAGCGCCCGCATGGAGATGCCGCGATGCCTCTCGGGAACCTCGCTGATTCCGCGAGCGGCGCGCCGCATCGAGCGCACGCTGTAGGCCTCGAGGCGGTCGAGCGGGCCGCGGGTCGGGCGGGGGTTGGCGCCTCGGCGCATTGCGTCGTAAACGGCTTTCTGCGCGCGATCGCGCTGGCCGGCCGCCTTCATCACGCGCACCCTGGCGCTCGTGCGGTCGTCGTAGCGGTAGAGGTCCGCTGTGCGGTCGTAGCGGGCTTCCTCGCGCAGCATGGCGGCCTGTAGCTTGGCGATCTCCGCCGGGTTGCGACGTCGCGCGGGGTTCTCCCAATGCAGGCGGCGACTCAAGCGGGCCAGCTCGCGTATGAGCCGGTCCCGTCGTTTGCGCGCGTAGTGCCGTACCTCGGGATCGTCTGACCCGCGGGCTTCGCGTGAGGCGAGGTCGAGCTCGCGCTGCGCCTGGTCCATTCGGCGCATCACCTTTGCGGCCTCGGCGCCATAAAGCGGGTTGTGCATGGGCGGATTCCTCCGAAGCTGAGCGGGGAGTCGGCCGCGCGGGTGGCGTGAGCGGTAGGCGCGGCGGGCGGTGGCCAGCGCGATCGCGACGGCCTGGTCCTGGTCGCGGCCGGCGTGGATCTCGCGCCGAATGTTGGCGGCGATCGCCCCGCGGGAGTAGCCGCGCACTAGCGGGTTGAACATGCGGCCCTGGTCGGGCTCGTGCCGTACAAAGCGCCCCTCCGATTTGGCGAGGTCGACCTGCCAGCGCACCGCGGCGTCCGATTCGGTGCCGACGGCGCGGCGCCGCCCGCTCTTGCCGAAGTACAGCCGCCAGCGATCGCCCTCGCGCTGGTAGTACACCGGCTCTTGCGTCGGCCGACCGTGGCGGTGGCGCGTCGTGAACGTCAGCCAGTAGCGCTCAGGCATCGGTCACCACGGGAGGTCATCACCAGGTCGCGCGTAGGCTCGAGCTCGAGCTGGCCGCGCCGATCGCGCCGAGCTGCCAGCGCCGCGGCGCCGTTTGGTCCGCTGGCCACCCTCGAGCACAAAGCGCCGGTACTCGCCCGTGGCTGGCACGTAGCGGCGTCCCTGCGGCGTCAGCTCGTAATGCGCCGGCACCAGGTTTGCCGTTTGCGACAGCCACCAGTGAGGCTCGAATGGCGATTCCCCGACCCGCCGCGCGAGCTCCACGATTTCGGCCTCCGACCAGCCCCGCGCGAATGTCGGGCGCACGATGCCCGAGGCCTGCCGACCAGCGCCGCGGTAGTGCGCCTCGCGGGCCGATCGGTGCTCCGCCTCGCGCTCCATGTGCTCGAGCTGATTGGTCCGCAGTTTGGTAGTGCCGATCGACCGCGCCGCGCACGTTCGGCCGTAGCGCGCATGCTCACCAGCTCGCGACTCGAGCTCGACGGTGCGCCGCGGCGCCATGCGTCCGCAACACTGACAGCGCCCGCCCGCGGTGAAATCGTAGACGTGGCCACCGGGCAGCGCGCAGGCCTGCGTATACGGGTTTTTGCACGGGGCCCCGGATCCGCACCGGCACAAGCGCCGCGGGTTGCGGTTCCTGAGCAGCTCGTGGCGCGCCTCGCGCGACGGCTCGAACACGCCGCCCTGGCGCCGTGCGAAGTCGCGGGCGACGTCGGCCGCCTCGGCGTAGCTCGAGAAAGCGCGGCCGACCGGATCGTGCGTAAACCAGCGCGAGTCATTCGCGCTCACGCCGGCCCATTGCGCGAACACCCAAAACGGCTGCCTTTTGCGGTTGGGCAGCTTGCCGCCGCCCGCCACGTGAACCACCGGGTAGGCCGCCGGCGTCTCGGGGAGCGCGAGCTGGCCAGCAGCACCAGGTCGACGACGTCGCGGGTTCGAGAGTCGGCGCAGTGCCGGCCCGCTTTCGCCGCGTGCCTCGCGCCGCTCGACGAGCTCGTCGGCGCACGACTGGCACAACACCACCCGCGGCCCCGACCCGGTCGGCATGAGCCAGCGGACGTCACCCGTGCGGAGCGGCCGACCGCAGGCAAAGCAGCGATCGCCTTTTCGCCGTCGCGGGTTGTACGGGTTGCGTGCAGGCCTGCGGCGGGTACGCCGCGTCGACAAGTACCAGTACCCGAGCGCGACCAGCACCAGCAGCGCCGCGGGGCTCATAGCGTCTCCCGATCGGGTGGCACGGGATCGAGGACGAGCGTCGTCGTCGGTGGCTCCGGCGTGCTGTACGGCATCAGGCCCGTGTAGCGCAGCCCGGGCGCCTGGACGTAGATCCATTCCCGCTCACGTGGGCGGGTCTGCCAGTCGGCAGAGTGGCGCAGCCCCTTGTAGGCTGCCTCGGCGTCGCGCCACCAAAAGCGCGCTTTGTCGCGCTCGCTCGAGAGTTGCTGCCAGTCGGGCCGTTTCAAGAATCGCGCGTCGGCGTTCTCGGCAATGGTCGTTAGCGCGCGGAACATGCGCGCAGTGAGCAGCACCACCCAATCGAGATGCCGATAGATCGACCAGGCCTGTGTAAGCGACTGGTTGAAACGTTTGGCGGAAATGTGCGCGGTCATAATCGCGTCGTCGAGCAGAATCACCCGCCCGGTGAGCTCGCGGCGGTGGCGGTGGACACGCGCGGTCACCATCGTTTCGGCTACGGCGTCCATCGCTTTGACGAACGCGCCGGGCGCCTCGAGCTGGATCCACTCGTCGGTTTTCCACTTGCGCCGGTCGTCGGGGTGCATGCCGCCGACTGAGACAACCTGGTAGCCGTGCTCTTCGGCGATGCGCTGCGCCAGCCGCAACGCGAGCACGGTTTTACCCGTGCCTGGCTCGCCCATGATCGTGTAGAAGCCGAACGGGGCGGCGACCAGGCGCTCGACGAACGGCTCGTAATTCGGCAGCGGGTCGCCCTCGCCGATGGTCGCGAGCCCACCCGGCAGCCGCCAGCCTTCCTCCGCGGCGACGTCGCGCAATGTCTCGAGGCCGCGCTCGAGTAGCCGCCCTGCGCCGGGGCGTATCAGATAATCGGCCGCCAGCGGTAGCGCGTTGCGCATCAGTCGCCCGCGGGCGTCCTGGTCGCCGCGCCGCGAGCGCAGCATGTCGGCGCCGAGCTCGAGCAGCCGCACCGGGTCGGTCATACGGTGATCGGGACCCCCCGCGGCCAGCAAATCCATTGCTGCGGAATGCCGCCAACCTGCACCGCGCCAAACTCGACGCGATGCCACGTACCCGGCTGGCCGTTGCTGGTCGTGCACGCGGCGCCTTCGGTGGCCATCTGCGGGAATACACTCGGCCAGCCTGAGTAGCTCGGCGGTAAGAGCGGCGCCGGGCTGCTCGAGGCGCCGAACAGTCGGGCGCCGCGCGATCGGAGCAGCAGCAGCAGGCCGAGGCCGACCAGGAGCACGGTCGCGGTGTCGGGGTTGCGCCTCACTTGTCGCATTGGGGACAAGCCACACAAGAGCCCCAAAAACGCGCCGATCGTCAAACCGTGGTACATGCGGGCGTTTACGGCACCAGGAGCGAGGCGAAATACAGCGCCAGCGCTGAGGCCACCAGGTCGACGGGCGCGGGCACGTGAAACGCCGCCAGCACGGCGACTATGAGCGCCGCCAGCACCAGCAATCGGGAAAACGTCAGATAGCGCGACATTGGATCTCCCTCCCGCGCCCTCACGGGGCGCCGATCGGCCGCCCTCAAGGACGGCGCACCAGCGACGGAGTGCCGCAGTTGTGGCATGTCACCCGCGGCGGGATCGGATTCGGCAGGCGCACCAGCGCGCCGCACATGGGGCAATTCGGCGCCATGCGCCCCGTAGCGCGGCCCGGGTTCGCGGCAGCCTTCCGAGCCGTCGCCAATCGCTCACCGTGGCCGATGGCCCGCTGGTAGCGCATTTCGGGCGTGTCCGCGGGGTTGGGCCGACGGCTGCGTCGTCGACGGGCGAGCTCGCGCTCTACTGTGCGCGCCATCGACTCGAGTTGCTCGTCGGGGTCACCCGAGGCCCGGTACGCGCGGATTTGTGGCCGCCAGAAGTAGAGGCGCCGCCGCAGTTGCTCGGCCGATTCGCGCGAGTAGTCGCTCGGCCGCGGGTTGCGCTCGAGCTCCGCAGGGTTGGCGCGCCGTGACTCGAGAAACCGCTCGGCGAGCCGCCGCTCGGCGGGATCGGTCACCCGCTCCGCGAGCTGGCGCGCCCGGCCGCGGTTGCCGCGGTCCCACGCCTCGACCACCTGCCGATAGGTCACCCGCCGCGGGTTGTGCTCGAGCCAGCGGCGCTCAGGCGGGCGCTCGGCGTCGGCGTTGAGCTCCTTCACCTGGCGGAATGCCTTACGCCTCACGATTTGCAGCACGTGAGGGGAGTAGCGCTTGTGCTTCGTGTCCCACGCGCGCCAGTAGTTATCCTCGTCGAGGCGCAGCACATAGCGCGGATTGCGCCGCGGTGGCTGGTCGGCCATGAAGTCGAACAGGTCGCGCGAGCCGGTGGCGCGCATCTCTTCGCGGGCGAGCTCGAGCTGCTCGGCGCGACTGAGGCCCGGCGCGAATGCGTCGGGGCGCTCGATGCCGCGGCCTCCGAAGAGGTCCGGCTGCCACTCGCCAGCCCCGCGGCGCTTCTTTTTGCGCGGGTTGAAGAGGCGGATACCGACCAGTGGCGTACCCCCCATCGAGATCTGCTCCCACGTTCGGCCGCGGCGTACTTGAAGGTTGCCCTTGCTCGAGACGCGGAACCACTCAGGCGAGCGGTAGCGCGTCGCCCGCGTCATGGTCGTCACTTGCACCATGCCCGACGGGTGCGCCGCGAAGTGGCGGCGGATCTCGTCGAGCATCTCGGCAGCGCTGGCCATAGCCCCCTCGCCTACTGCGCCTCGACGTCCTGGTCGTTGACGGTGTGCACGCTGACGGTGTGGCCGGCTTCGCGGAGTTTGCGCACTAGCTCGCGCAGCGCCTCTTTGACTTCGGCGTAGCCCTCGTCATAGTCGGCGTCTTTGTGCCCCGCGGCTTCAAGTGTCCATGTCATTGCGTGGCCTCTCCTTTCACCCGACGAGCCCCTGGTCGGGGTCGAATCGCATCGACGAGCTGCCCTGTAGCAGATACACCCGGCCGCGCTCGTCGGCGACCAGGATCCGGCGCCCGCTGGCGTTGCGCCGCAACATGCCGCGATCGCCCGCCTCGTGCTCCCAATCGGCGCCTGAGCGCTCGGAGCTCCGCGGCGTGCGATAGACCGTCGCCCGCTCGTGGCCGATCAGTACGACGTGCTGCGGCGGCGGGCGGCGCTGGTCCGCGTCAAGGTGCAGGATTTGATCGGGTCGGCCGTGAAACCGACGGCTCATGTCCCGCAGTTTTTCGTCCGGGTGGTTCGGCTCGAGGCGCGCCGGATTGCGACGTCGTCGAGCTGCGCGCCATCGGGCTTTGGCCTCTTCCTGTGCCGCGGCGATTAGGCCACCTTTCAGCACGTCCTTAGCGATCTCGCCCACCACGGGCGGCAGCGGGTTTGTACGGCGACGTGGCCAGCTGCGATGCCGTACACCGCGGCGCCGCGGGTTGAAGTCGTAGGTTGACCAATCCGGCTCGCGGTCGTAGAGCTGCTCGGCCTCGGCGCGGGTGGCGCCGTTCGCCATGTAGGCGTCGATCGCGCGAGCTCGCGCCTTCTCGGCCCTGGCCATCATGCGCGCCTCACCGCGCGCGGCCCGCTCGCGCTCGCGGATCTCCTGGCGGCGCCGTTTCTCGGCCGCCTCGCGCTCGGCCCGCTGGCGTGCCTGAAATCGGCGCTCGGCTTCGCGCTGGACGCTCTTCGGAATCTCGACCGTCGGATCGTCGTCGCGTGTGGCGCGTGGTCCAGCGGGCCGCGTAGTGCGTTTTTGGGCACGTCGCCGCTGCTCGAGGTCCTCGAGCTCGGCCACCCGCTCGAGGTAGCGCTTGGCGCGTTCACCAGGTCGATAGCGCGGCCGTTGTGCAGACGTCTGCACAGCTCGGCGCCGTCGTCGACGCTTCGGCCGCAGGAAGTCGAACAGGCCCACAAGTTCAGCCGTTGCCCCACATCGCATCGCCGAGCAGCTTTAGACCGATGTACGCGCCAGCCGCGCCAATGAGCGCCCCCTGCATGCCGCCGAGCAGCTCGTAGCCGATGAATGCACCACCGCCGAGCACGCCCGCGAGCATCACCTGATTTCGCTGCTGCGCTGCGGCGTAGTCCGCCGCGGATAGCCCTGGCGGCATGGCCGGCGGAGGCAACGAGCTCACCGCAGACCCTCCATCGCCATGATTTTCTGGACCAGCTCGAGCGCCTCGCCGAAGCCGCGGCCCTCCCATGACTCCTGGAGCGGGTACTTACTTTCGGCCTCGCGCACAACAAAGTGACGATTCACCAAAAAACGGCCGGTGCCGCCCTGCTCGGGAACGATCGACACGTGTGTCAGCTCGAGCCCCTTCGGTCGGAGCGGCTCGAGCGCGGGCGCAGCGCTAATAGCCATTCAAACCGTTACCTCCGAAGTACGAATATGGCGACGATGCCGCCGACCACCAGCCAGGGATTTTGTGAGAGAAACTGGCCGAAGCCGCCGACCGCCTGAGCCGTTCCACCGACCGCGGAGCCGACGCCCGAGGCGGCCTGTGCGGCGCCGCTGGCGGCCTGTTGCACCGGCGATTGTTGGCCGGCTGGCTGCGGAATCGGCTCCGTCACTTGCGCGCCGACTTTGAAGAGCGTTACCAGCACCGGCAGTTGCCACCAGGTCGCGCCGATGAACGCCGCCAGCGCGTCGATGATCTCCGGAATGAGCGCCAGCAACGCAGGCATTTAGCCGACCCTCCACACCAGCACCAGGGTTGAGTCACCGTCAAAGTCGACGCCGAGCAACGTCTGGCCGAAGAGGCCGAAGATCGGGCTTAGCACCGCGGCGATGCCGTCGGCGGGGATGCCGCTAATCGGCAGCGGGAACGTAAGCGCCAGTTTGGCCGTGTCGCCCGATTGGAGCTGTGCGCCGGCGGCGCTGAGATCGTCACCCGAGAAATCGCCCGTGCCAGGCGTGTAGTTCGCGCTGCCGAGTTGCTGGTCGGTCATACGAAGAAATCATCCGAAGCGACGTAGGCGCCGTCCGGGCCCTGCAAAATGACGCCGCCGCGGCCCGCGACAATCACGTACTGCGCTTGCGTGTTGGAGTCGACCAGGACGTCGCCGGGCCCGTACACGTTCGTGCCGCCCTGTGCCGGATCCTGGCGGAGCGCGTCCTGGTTCGGGTCCATGACAATCGGGAAGCCGCCGACGTCGACGAGCGAGGTCGGCTGCATCGGCTGGTCGGTGGGGATCGGCGCCGGGGCGGGTACTTCCTTGCCGCCTGGTCCGTACCAATGCCCGGGCAGCATGGCGGGGGCGCTTGGCGCGGCGGGCGTCGTCGACGAGCTCGACGACGTCGACGAGCTGCTGCCCGGCAACGTCGGGTGTTTCAGGAAGCCGCGCGCCTGGTCGATCATCTGGCGCGCCCACGAGTCGGCGGGTTGCGCGCTGGCCCAAGACCAGCCGGCATAGCCGAGGCCGCCGAGCACCAGGTAGCGCACGATCGGATCGACACCGCCTCGCGCCATCCCTCAGTACCCGTATGACCGCATCACCACGCGCTCGGAAAACCTGCGGCCCCGACGTCTGCGGAGTGCGGCCGTAGCCGGGCCCATGCTTTGACGGACGCCGCGCTCGAGGCGCACCAGCTCGGAGACGTACTCGTGCGCACGCCGACGCGCCGCGCGCTTCGCCTTGCCAGGGTTGCGACGGCGCCCTCTGAGCCAGGCCTCGGCCTCCGCCTTCGAATCGAAGCGCCCACTAATCGGCGTTTGGTGCCGCCCGACGACGACGTACCACCCGCCGAGCAGTCGGTTATAGACCACGCGCGCCCCACCGCTCGGGTTGCGGAGGATCGGCCGCGGATTCCGTCGCCGGCGCTTGACGAGCGTGTAGGCAGCCGCGGCGAGCGCGACGAGCGACCAGTTCGGCATGTGCCCAATCGAGGATTGCGCCGATAACCACGAAATGAGCTGCTTCGACCAGGTCTGCGGGTCGCCAGCAACGGTCACCGGGCCGCTCGTCGTCGGCGAGCTCGTCCAGCTCTTGCCCGCCGAGCTCACGCTCACGGTCGTGCTCGCCGGTACTGGCACGCTCGGCGGCGCGCCGATGCGGTACAGCGAGAGCGAGCCGTCCGAGCCGAGCTGGTAGACGTCGCCGCTCGAGGGGTCGCGGAAGAGATCGCCGGGCCCGTACCGATTGGTGCCGCCCTGCGTAGGGTCCTGCACCAGTGTGCCGAGGTCGCTATCCCACAACACGGGGACGCCGCCGAGGTCGGTGAGCTGCTGATTGAGCGGCATAAGTGGCACGCGCGATTACCTCCGATGGCTGCCGGGGAGTTGGCCGCCGAGCAAGAAATACAGTCCGATGCCGAGCCCGATAAGCAGCGGCGGGTTTGCCTCGACCTGGTGCACCAGGTTGCCGAACGATGGCGGGAGGCCGCCCGCGGCCGACGTCGTCGGCACCGGCGGCGTGGTGGTGCTGGTGCTCGAGAAATCGCCACCGCCCGCGCCGCCCGTGAATAGGCCCGTGTCAGCGCCACCCGCACCAGGCCCCGCGGGGAGCGGGAGGACCGTCGAGGCGCCGCCCGGGATTGACGTGCCGAGCGAAGCATTACGCTCGTTCACAAAGCCCGTTGCGGCCAGGAAGCCAGGCCCGTATTTCTGGACGTAGTAGGCCTGCACGTCGGGCGATTGCATCGACAGTTTCTCGCCGTCGCTGGCGGCCGGTTCGGTCGGTGGCGGGGTGTACGTCGTCGTCGGGTGCTGGCTCGCGCCGATCGCGGCGAGCTGGTGCTCGTGGTCGATGACGAATTGCGTCGCGGCGAGCATGCCGGGCCCCGCGTTGGCCACGTAGTAGGCCTGCACGTCGGTCCCCTGCGCCGACAGTCGCGCGCCGTCGCTGGCCGCGGGTTCGGGCGAGGGTGGCACGTAGACACCGGCTGGCGCGTTGGCCCACGGGTTGAGCGTGCTCGAGCTGCTCGGCGTACTCGAGCTGGCCGGAGCGCTCGTCGCCGTCGAGCTGCTCGAGCTCGGCGGCGGGGGTGCAGCCGCAGCCGCGGCGGTGACCTGGAGCGACTGGATATCTTCGGTGCCGCCGTCGGGGCCGTAGAACGTTTGCAGGCTGTAGTCGCCCGGTGTGCTCGGCGCGACCAGGGTAACCGTGCCCGATGCGCCGCTCATGGGCTGCGTCGTGAGGAAACCGGCCGATGCCATCTGCTCGCTGAGCGGCGCGACGGAGTACACGTTGCGACCTGGTGGCGTGATGCCGACAACACCGCCCGTTTTCGGGTGGCGGAACGAGTAGCTCACGCTAAACGAGCTGCCCGCGGGGACGGAGCTCGGCGCGCTGGTGATGGTCACCGGAACATGCCCCTACGCTTGAGCATCGAGTAGCCGACGACACTGCCGAGGACGAGGACGCCGTTCGGCATGTGGCCAATCGAGGACGGCGCCGACAGCCACGTAATGAGTTGCTTCGCCCACTGCTGCGGGTCCCCCGGCACCGTCACCGGGCCGCCAGTCGTCGAGCGGCTGCCCACGCGCGGAGCGATCGCCGTTGGCGCCCCGCTCGGCCTCGGGGCGCCGCCGGACGGTGGGGTCGAGGCGGATTGTCCGATCGCGGCATTATGTTGCGCTACCCACACGTTGGCGGCATTGGCGCCGTACAGTCCGCGGTAGGCCGCTTGGGTAACGGCGTTCTGACCTGAGAGGCGCTGTCCATCGGCCGCCGTCGGTTCGGGCGCGCCAGCGGTGCCAGGCGCGGGCGTGGTGGCGATCGGTGCCGTACCGGCTCCAACGCTTGCGCCGCCTCGAGGCGTGGGCACACTTGGCGCGGGGTGCTGCGCGATCGGCGGCGACGGCGCGCTGCCGGGCGGCGCCGGCCCAAGGTCTGAGTAGTAATCGTTTCCGTACTGGTCGACCTGGTGGTCGAAGAGCTCGCCATTCTGGACATAGGTGCCCATGTCGGTGAGCTGCGGCGGATCCGGTGTCGCATACGGCCCGTAGCCACCGCCCGGGTTCGTGGCCTGAAAGCCGCTCCCGTCAGGCGAGCCCGTCGACGAGCTCGTGCGCTGCAAGTCCGCGGGGTTGCCCGAGGCCGTGCCGTCCGACAGCGGCGAGCTCATGCCGGTGTCGCTGTAGGTCACCGATCCGTCGCTGTACGTGTCTTTCTCGATGATCTCGCCCGAATCGACGTAGTACAGCCGATCGCTCAGGGTTGGCGCCGCGTCCGCGGGTGGCGAGCTGGTGGAATCGCCCGCGCCGAGCTGGCGCACGTGCCAGTCCGAGCCGATCTGATACTGCGCGCCGGTGTCGGCGTCCGTCAGCACGTCACCCGGGCCGTAGCAATTCGTCCCGCCCTGGCTCGGGTCCTGGCCGATCGTGCAGCCGGCCGCGCCGATCCACACCACCGGGAAGCCGCCGGAGTCAATCAGCGGTCGCTCGCCGAGGCCGTCTACCTGCACCGCGCCATCTCCCTCGATCGGCGCCGCTCACGCCTCGAGCGCCGCGGCGAGTTGTGCAGACGTCTGCACAGTCCCGCGATGCCCGTCGCCATCGGGCGCAGCCACAACGCGAGGCGCCGCTCCGTCACACGCGCGCTTACCTGGTGCATGCGCTTAGAGCTCCCCCAAGGCCCATAACGTGAGCACCGCGGCGAGGCCGACCAGGACCGGCACCGGCCAGTTTTCGAGGAACGTTGGCAGGCCTGCCCGCGTCGAGCCGAGCGGTTGCGTCGCGATCGCCACTCCCCCGCCCCCGAGAGAGGCCGCGACGGCTTGCCAATGGCCGTAGTAATCGGCCGCCGAGGTCCCGCCTGGTGTTGGGACGTAGTAGTTCGAGTGGATGATTGGCCCCGACGGATCGAAAAACGCGGAGGCCTGGCTGAGCAGCGGCGCGAGCTCCGACTGATACGCCGCGATGTACTGCGCGAAAGCGATCGCCGCCTCGGCGCCGTCGTTGTAGGCCCAAAACGCCGCGGGTTGGCTGGTGCCGGCATACGGCGAGCCCGAGCTGAGCGTCTGGCCCGAGCTGCCCGCGCCGCCGCGGCTCGCCTGCGTGGTGATGCCGAGCGTAAACGGCGGGGCGAGCGCGAGGTTCGATTCGGTGCTGGCGATCGTGGCGATGATCGACGGATCGACGCCGCTCTGCTGTGCCACGCTGGCGGCCTGGTCGTAGACGTCCTGAATGTTCACCAGCCGGCCACCGTCTGCGCGAGCGTGAAGTGCTGGCCGTCGGCGTTGAGCACCGCGTAGGGGGGCCAACCGACGTTGGCGTTGAGCCAGGCGTACAGCGTGTCGTCGTTGATCGTGGCCACGGTGTAGCCGGCGCCCATGTCCGCGCCGCCGAAGTCGGGCGACTGCCACGCGACGACGCCGCGGTTGTCGTTTTCGTAGCAGACCTGAAAGCTCACGGGAAGGTGCCCCCGAGCTGCTGTGCGTGCGATCGCAAATGAGAGCGCACCAGCGCGGCGGCTTTGCCCGCGGTGAGCGCGCCGCACGGGCAGCCGTTCGCCGCCACAACCGTTACAAACAACGTCTGTACGCTCGCCTGGTCGGCGCCGCCGGACACCGGATGCGAGCTCGACTCGCCACACGTCGGGCACGTAACGGTCAGCACCGCGAACGGCGGGCCGAGGCCCGCGGGCGGCCGAGTAATCGCGCTGATCGCGAGCGGGTTCGTGTGGCCGTTGCCACACGTGATCGAGACAGCGCCAGCGTTGACGGTCGGAATGACGGTCATGGATTCCACTCGAAAGCGATCCACACGCTCGACGACATGTAGCAGAGTTGGGTCGCGTTGCCCGCCACCAGCGGCGCGCTCCCGAGGCCGGCGTTGAGGCGCGGGTGCCAGTTGTGGGGCACGTCGATGCTGAGCGAGGTACACGCGACGCCACTCCCCGCGGCATTGGTCAACCCGACATCGCTGAGCGCCGATACGGTCAGCGTGGGGTTCCCGCCCATCGGCGCGACGAGTGGGAACGGGATCGCGCCGCCGCTGGTGTTGTAGGCCTGGCCTGCTGCAAACACCTGCGCGCTCGGGCCGAAGCGCTGGTAATAGCGCAGACACCGCGCGAGGTCCTCGGCGGGTGTCAGCGGCACGTCGTTAGCGGCGACGGTGCCCTGCACCACGCAGGCATGGTTGAACCACGCATTGCACGAGGCCGCGAAGTAGATCGAGAGTTGCAGTTGCCCCACGTTGGCGGGAAGCGCGGGAATGGCGACCGTGAGCGTCTGCCAGCCGTTCGTGACGTTGTTGAACGCCGAATACACCGGCGCGCCGCCGGTGCCGTCCGACGTGAGCGAGAGGCGTACCGCGTTGGCTGTGTCGCAATACACGCGCAGCGACGCCGCGAATGGCTCGCCTGGCAGCGCGTAGCCGTCGCCCGCCTTGAGGTACTGGAACAGGCCGCTCGCGCCGCCGCCCGTGCCGAGCGTGAATGTCACGTGGCACGCATAGGTCGCTCCGACGTCAACGTGCGTGGTGTCGCGTGAAACGGTGATTGCGTCGCTGCCAGCGAGCCCGATCTGCCAGCGGTCGGGGCCGTATGCGGCATTAGCGCTGAATGGGCCGGTGCCGCGCTGCCACACCTGGAAATTGCCGTTTATGAGCTGGTTCGCTCGAGCGACCGTCGCGTTTAGAGACGAGTTCGACAGGCCCGCCGCGGCGATCGCGACGTCGCCTACCGATCCGTTGGCCAGCATGCCGGCGCTGATCGAGTTCGGCGCAATCACCACCGGGCCCGAGCTCGCGCCCACCAGCGATTGCGAGCCGACGGCGTTACCGCCGAGCGCCGACGGTGCATACGTGTTGCGATCGCACCCGGAGGCGGGTACTTCGAACACGCCGTATTGCTGCGTTTTGGCGCCGCCGACGCGCGAGTCGGTGGACACCAGCGGCCCGTAGCAGTTGTCAGTCGAGGCGGCATCGAACACGACGCCGTGGCCCGCGATGCGCTGGCCGTTGTCTCGAGCGGTGACCTGGCCGCGGCCGAACGTGGTCCCGCTGTGATACAGACCGTGGCGGCCCGAGGCGCCGACAAACACGTCGAGCACCGGGCGAACGCAGTTGACCAGCGCGACGTCATCCTGCCAGGCGTTGATAATCGCGATCTCTTCGACCTGTGGCTCCGTGCAGCCGGTGAGCGTGACGCCGTTGCCGGTGGTGCCTATGGCGCGGTTGGCGTCGATCGTGCCGCCGCCCGAAATTCGGACGCCCGCCGCATTGGTCGCCGTGACGACGTCGCCCACCAGGCCGGCCGCGGCTTGCAGCACCGTGCCCGTCGGGATCGCGAGCTCGACATTCGCGGGGAGCGTCACCGTGCGCCGCACCGGATACGTGAGGCCCGGGTCGAGCATCACCAGGCCGCCGCCCTGCGCCGCGGCGATGCTGGCCGCGATGTTGATACCTCCCGAGGCGTCGGTAGCGCCCGCCTGGATGCTGTGCGCGCCGTAGTCCTCGGCGCGAAAGATCCCGAGCGTTACGGTGTTGGCCGCGGGCGGTGGCGGCCCGCCACCTTGCGGCCCCGCGAGCATCGTCACGCCGTCGGCTGCTCCTGGTGCGCCGCGCGCTCGGCGCGGAGCTGCTCGAGCTCGGCGCGATCGCGCGCCACCTGGTCGGCCGAAGCACGCGCCGCGCGGAGCTGCTCGAGCTCGGCCTGGTCCTCGTCGGCGAGCTGCTCGCCCGCGGGCGCGGCGCCGAGCTGGCCGGGTTCGGGATGCGCGCGGGCGGGTGGCTCGATGCCGCGAGCTCGTGCCTCGAGCGCCAGCGCATGCGCGGCGACCTGTTCGGCCCACTGGTCGGGTTTCACGTTTGCGTGAGCTGGTGGAACGGCCGCGTAGTGGTAGTACGCGCCGAGGTCCTCGGCGTTGTCGCGGTCTTTGACCACCAGCGTGAGCGTGCCGGTGTCGGCATTTTCGATGCGGTCGACGACGTCGAGATTGGCCATCTTTGCTCCTACGCTCCCGTTTGCCCCTGTACCGACACTTTGGTGGTCACGCCCGCGCCCGCGGCGGCGATGGTCACCGATAACGCGGTGTTGGCCGTGCCTTGCAGCGGCGCCGTAAATTCGAAATCCGCATAGCCCTGCGTGCCGCCGGCCTGGCCGAGATACTCGTCCCATATGACGGTCGAGCCGTCTTTGACCTGCACGTTCGTGCCGGCCGCCGGGGCGCCGCCCGACCAGCTCACCGTCAGGCCCGTTACCAGGTTGCGCACGCCCGCACCGGCCGCGGCCTGAGTCACCGTCTGCGCGGTGTTGGCCGCGCTGGTGCCGACCTGGCTCCACGTGCTTTTAGCCAGCGAGGCGATGCCGAGCAGCCGCGCCGCGCGGTCGATGACGTCGTCGGGGACCGTGTTCGTAATCGACGCAATGACGCCGAGCAGCCGCGCCGCGCGGTCAGAAACGTCGACCGGGCCGTTGGGCCGTGTGTCGAGCGGGTTCGACGGCCCGACCGCCACGCCGCCGTACTGCGCGAGGTTCTGTGTTGTGGTGCCGGTGATCTGGACGTTGGTTTGCGATGCCGCGTTGAACGGCGTAAACCAGACCGTCCAGCCGACCGGGGCGGTTAGCGCGACCGCGTTGTACGTCGAGATGCCCGTAACAACAAAGCGCTTCTGAGTGGACACGCCGGACTGGAAGGCCTGCGGGTCGACTTCCTGGAGCCACGGGCCGCCCGGCGTTGGCGCGCCGAGCACCGTTACTGAGGTCGGCCCGGCCGTTTGGTCCGGGTTCAGGTCGACTATCAGCGAGTTATAGCCGCGGGTGTTGAGCGGCTCGCCCTTCGTGTCCGGGGTCGGGTTCTGCGGGTTCATCACCCGCACTACGTCGCCCTTGTCGAGCAGAACGTAGGCGGGCTCGTCCCGCGTGCCCGGTACGGGCGTTATTGGCTGCGTCACCGCGGCCCGCTACCCGCTCGGCGGCTCTTCGGTTGTTTGCTGCTCCGCGGCTGGCTCGGGTGGCGGTGGCGAGCTGGCCGCCGCCTCACGTTCGGCACGCTCGCGGCGGAGCTGCTCGAGCTCGGCGCGTTCGTCGGCGCTCAGCGGCGGCGGGTTGTACGTGCCAGGTTCGCCGGTAGGCAGCGCCTCGCCTGTCTGTGCGCTCTGTGCCGTCTGTGCAGACGTCTGCACAGTCTCGGGCTCGGCTTCGGCTTCCGTTTCGGCCGCGGCGCCGCCACGTTTGACCAGGCCGCCGCACTGGTGGCAGACCAGGTCGCGCGAGGCGAGGTCCCAATCGACGTAGCCGGGGAAGGCCCGTTCGACAGGCGCTCCGCAATTCGGACACGTAAAGACGCCGTACAGCTCGTGCCCGGGCAGGCCTGGCAGCTCGGGATCGAAGCCGGCCGATTCGTGCTCGAGCGCGGGGTCGACGATGCCGCGCTCTTTGAGCTCGTCGAGGCGTGCCTCGCGGGCGTCCGCGTGCAGGTCCTCGACGTCCTCGCGCTCGTCGTCGTACACCGTGCCAATCGCGACCGGCTGGCGGCGCAGCGCTCGAGCTGCTGGTGCGCGCAGCTCGGCCGAGCGATCGCGTAGCGCGTCGATCGCCTGGCGCTGGTCGTCACTCGGCGGCACGCCCGCGGGTTCGGCCGCGGCCTGCTGCTCTTCGAGCTCGCGCTGGCGGCGCTCGGCCGCCTGCCTGGCCAGCTCGGCCACCTGGTCGCGGTCCTCCGCGGCAGGTTCACCGACAGGGATAGGCCCGCCGCGGCGCCCATCCGGCGCGCGTGGTCGATCGCCCGTCGCCACCGCTTAGCGCCTCCGACGTCGGCCGCCGCGGCGACGGTTGGCCGCGATCGCCTTTTTGATATTGCGCTTTGCCGCTGCTATCTGCTTGCGCGTCGCCATCGCTTTAGCTGCCTCCTGCCGCGGGGTTGAGGTCGTAGTGGCGTGTGAGCAGCCACACCGAAAGCTGGCTGTTGTTGTTCACGCCAAAGAGCAATTGCGTGTCGCCCTCGCCGGCGTTGCGGTCGTCGATGCCGTAGAGCGGATTTCCGCCCGCGGCCAGTCGCGCGACGGCCAGCATGCCTACGCCGACGTCGCCCTCAGCCGCCACCGTCGGCACGCCGAAGGTGTTGCCGTCGTCCTCCGCCACCGACACGATGCGCTGCTCTTGCTTGAACGAGTACCACGTGTCGTAGTACGGCTGGCGGTTGCCCGCGACGGGCAGGCCGATGCCAATGTCTTGCAGCGCCGTATCCGAGCGATTGTCCGCGGGGCGCACGCCCGCGGCCGGCATCACGACGATGCTGTGCAGGAAATGGCCCTTCGGGAAGTTCCAGCTCGTGCCGAGTGACGCCGAGTTGCTCGAGGGTTGCGGCTGGTACGTCTGCATCACCGGAATGGCGCGCGGGATCGCCTCGCCGTCCATCTCGGGCAGCACGCCGTAGAGCTTGGTCCGCAGGAGCGTGCCCGCGTTGACGGTGTAGCCCGAGCCGAGCTGTGTCGCCGCGGCCCACCCGCCAGCCATCGACAGATTGCCGAGCCGCGCCGGCAGGCCGCCGGTGAGGTCCCACGGGTCAAGCGGGTTGACGCCGCAATCGAAACGCAAAATCGCGTGTTTCACGACGCCCGTTGCCGAGGCGCCGGGTGCCGCGGGGGTGGTGAACTGGCCGCCCCACCGCAGGCGGTTTTCGAAGTGCAGCGGGCGCAAGTCGCCGAGGGTGAGATGGTTGCCGAGCGGTGAGCTCAGCGACAGCGCATTGATAAGCCGCCAGAGCCAATCCTGAGACGTGCCTGGTGAGGCGCTGGTGGTGAGGTTGGCCTCGATCTGCCAGTCGATCCGCGTGGTTGCGAATGGCAGCGGTGAGAGCTCGTGAGCGATGCCGCCGCCCGAGTTGTAGACGTCGGTTACCGCGACGCTTCGGACTGTTCGTACTGCCACGGGACCCCCCTTACAGCCCGTTCCGCGACATGATCCGTAGACCCGTCGTCGGTGAGGCGGTGTTGACCGCCTGCGTGCCGCCGCCTGCTGCTGCCGCGGGTGCGGGAGGTTGCAACGCGGCGAGTGGGCGCAGCCCGGCGAGCTGCGTCGGCACGCCAATGGTGATTGGCACCAGGCCGGGGGCGATCGTGTTGGCGATGCCCACCACGGCGTACAGCGCGCCGCCGCCCGAGGTCGCGCGAGCCCAACCGGGGTTGAGCCGTCGCAAGCCCCAATGCACCGCGAAGGCCGAGAGCACGGCCTGTACGGCCGGCTTGAAGCTGCCCGCGGCGCCGAGCATGCGGCCGACCAGCGGGCCGACCAGCGCGGAATCCGCGTAGGCCGTGCCGATCGCGCCCAGGATCGTGCCGCCGGCGTCGCCCATGTCGATGCCCAAAAGCTGCGGGTTGCGCCGTCGTCGGTAGTAGTAGCGGCGCCGCCGCCGCGGGTTGTCGTCGAAGCCGAACCCTTCGGGGTTGCGACGATAGCGCCGGTAATAGCGGCGTCTGCGCCGTCGCGGATTGGCGTACAGCGGCGTCAAATACACGGCTTTTTGGCCTCCGGGCGTGTGCGGATGTGGCGGGAGTTGCCGTCGGCGCCGCGCTCTTGTTTGGTCGTTTGGGGGGTTGGTTTGCCGCTCGGCCGAAGGTGTGGCCTCGATCGCGCGACTATTCGGCGCCGCCGGCCACACCCGACAGGCGCAGCGTGCGCCGCGGCTACAAGCGCGATCAAACATGACCCGACGAGCGCCGGGGGTGAGGGGGGCCGCCGCGAGGTCACGCCCGCGACGGCCTGGCAGCGGACACCGCGCCAACGGTCCCCGCACCGAAGCGACGGCCCACGCCGAGGAAAGGATCTCCCGAACCAAACCCGCCGGGGACCGTAGCCGCCAGGAGTGTAGATGTTTCACGATTGGCAAAAGTCACCAGGATTGGCGTTTTTGATCTCGGGGAGGTCACGGCCGAGAAGGGGGTGCCGCGGAGCTGTAGCGCATTTGAAATCCGGTCGAAGCGGCGTTGTGACGCGGCCTCAACCGACCCTTGCGAGGCATGCCGAACACGATCGTTTGCGAGGGGTGCGGTAACGACCTGGTGCCGCGCTACCCCGGCCAGCGCACATGCCAGAAAAGCCGCTGCCAGCGGCGCGCCGAGTCGCTGCGGTCGCGACCGCGGAAGCCGGCCGACACCGCGGCGGTCGACCTGGCGGAGTACTTCGCGATCGACCAGCGCAGCCCGGGCCGTCCGCCGGTACGGCGTCGCTTCACGCTGGCCCGCTCGCGAGCTCGGCACTACGGCAAGCGTTGGGAGCTCGAGCTTCCCGACTTCGTCTCGCTGGTTCGCCAGCCGTGCGCCTATTGCGGGATCGAGGGGCGCAGCAGCATCGACCAGGTCGTGCCAGGCGTGGGGTACGTCGAGGGGAACGTCGCGCCGTGCTGCTGGACGTGCAACGACGTCAAAGGCAACACCTTTACGGCCGACGAGATGCGGCTGCTCGGCCCAGTGCTGCGCAGCATCTACGCGAGCTGGCCCGAAGCGCGCTTTCGCCGGCACAAGACCCCCATGTGACGGATGGCGGAATGCCTTTGAAACACTAATATGGTTTCACGTGGTCCGCGCCAACGGCCGCGCGAAATTCCCCGCAGAAATGGATCTCCCGCCATGTCTGAGGCTGCCGAATCGACGGAGCCGGCCGCTCCGAAAAACTACCGACGCGCCTGGTGCGCCATTCACGGCGAGCCGAACCACCTGCAACGCGCCGTGTGCCACTCGTGCCTCGAGCCACTCGACGACGAACTGCACACCCGTTGCTGGCATCCGGCCGTCGGCGACTATGCGTACTGGCGTTGTTGGGAAGGCCTGCCGCGGTGAGCGAATCGACGTCGTCGATGTCGCTGCCCGACGCGCTGGCAATCGCCGTCCGCGAGCTGCGCCGGCGGCGCGCCTCGATCCAGCGCCGCGGCCTGGTGTCGCGCGATCGCGAGCGGTGGGCGCCGCGGCTGGCCGAACTGGCACTGGCGATCGCCGTCCTCGAGGCGCTCGCGCGACAACTGCCGGAATCCTGAGCGGCGCGACGCCCCGCGCGGTTTGAATAGCTCATATGCAAGCCAAACGGGGCGGGCGGCGGCCAGGAGCGGGGCGCCGCCCGACGGTGGCCGCGACGGCGACGCGCGTCTATTCGTTCACGCTCGACGTCGCGACGATGGCGAAAATCGACGCCTGGCACGCCGACCCACACAACCGCGCGAGCTCGCGCTCCGAGGCGCTGCGGCAGATGGTCGACCTGGCCGACCGGCGCCGCTCCGCGGTGCGCCAGTACACCCGCCGCGGCCGTCAGACTGTGCAGACGTCTGCACAAATCAGCGGAAAACTCAACGCAACGAACACGTAACGGCCCCCGGCGTTCGCCTAGACTAGCGGGTGCGACGCGGCGGATATTTGCGTTTCGGAGCCTGCCCTCGGCGGCACCTTGCACCCGGGGGTGCAGTCGCGCGAGGTTCGCTCACCAACACGAGCGCCGGCGAGGGGTGGTTACCTCGCTCGTCCTCCGGGAAGTGTCCGCACGTCGCCTTACGCCCCCAATTACTCGCCCGCGGCGCTCGGCGCGTGGTTTCACCGAACGCCACGGCGAGAGTGACACGCAGCCGCGGGAAACAGGGGGGAGACTTGCGGGCGCGGCATACGGGTCGCTGGTCGGTCGACTGCTTCTAGCGCGGCGTCCTCCGGGACCGACCGGCGAGCTGTCCTGAACCCCTACCGAACCGGCGCCAGTGTAAGCCGATCTGCCGCAAAGCCGATCAATTCGGCCTCTAGCCGACCTGGCTCGCCTCGTCGAGCTCGTCGTCCTCGAGCGTTAGCGCCCGCATTTCGCGATGTGTCTCGAGCGTCCATTCGAGGTTGTCGCGGAAGTACTCGACCAGCGGCACCCATTCGAGCACCGCGGGATCGGAGCCGCCCGCGGCTTCGGTCAAAAACGCCTCGAGAATGAGCGGCACGGCGGCCGGCTCCGCGGACAGGAACGGCCCGACCAGGTCGCCTAATTCGGGATGCTGGTCGGCTTGCGCCAGAATCCAGCGCGCCCGATCGGCGGCATCTAGTGACTTGAGCACGCGCAGCGCCATGCCGACACGGAACGAGCTCGGTCGCGGCCCGCTGGCCGATGCAGCGACCGGCGGCGCCGTAGGCGGGGGTGTGGTGGTCCCCGCGCCGAGCTCGCCCGCTGGCGCAGCGGTGGGCCGCTGTGCGACGGTGGCCGCCGTCGTCTGACCCGCTGCCGCTGCTGCCTCCGCCATGCGCTGCTGCATGCCGACGCCGAGCACCTGGCCGACGGCCTCGCCGAGTGGCGAATTGGCGAGCGTGCGCGCGACGTCGACGAGCGTGTTGCCTGTCTCGTGGAAGGTGTCACCACCGCGGCCCGTCAGCCGGTCGGCGGCTTCCTCGAGGCGCTCGCGACGTTCGAGAATGCGCTCGAGCGCGTCGGTCGGATCTTCGTCGAGGCGCTTTTGCAGCATGGACATTGCCAGCGACTCGAGCGGCGACTGTTCGGGCTTACGGCGCGTGTAGAGCGCCGGCGACATGCGCCCGCGGTGCGTGGCGATGGTGACCACTTCAAGCGCGGTGACCGGATCCGATTCGCCCTCGACGACGCGCTGTATCGCGTCGATCTTGAGTTGCCGCTCGCGCACGGCCAGGCGTAGGTCGGTCAGCTCAACGCGGCTTTTCTCGCGGCGCAATTCCTCAATCGTGAGATCGTGACGCGAGTTTCCGGCGCCGCGACGTTGAAAAGGCCAGCGCACGGCGCCTAGCATCCGGACTCGAGACGTGCAGGGCAACCACGCCCCGGCGTCTGCCGAGTCTCGGCCCCCGGCGGGTGTCTCGGGTGACCAAATACGACGCATTCGTAGAGCTTTGGGCTGGTCCCAATCGGACCTTGCCCGGGCTATGCACGTCCGTTTCGAAACGGTGGCGCGTTGGGAGCGCGGCGTGTATCGGCCCTCGCCTCTTGCTGTGGCAACGCTGCGCCGCGTGCTGCTGGTCCCCGAGGTCGCGGCCAGTCTCGAGGCCGCGCTGCTTCAAGAGTTCAAAGCTGCCGCGGGTGGCACGAGTGAGTAGCCGCGTGCCGGTGCCTGCCTTCGACGAGCTGCCGCTGCTCGGCTTGCCGCGCGTCGTGGCGCCTGCCGATCGGCAACGCCTGTACCGACCGCACCAGGAACGCCGGCGCCTCGAGCGCGTGTGTCAGCGTGACGGGCTGCGCGTGGCGGAGCACCCGTATTGCCAGGCCTGCGGCGCGCTGGCTGGCCCGTCGCATCCGATCGCGCTCGAGCTCGTCGACGGGCGCTGCCCCGGCTGTGCGGTGGCGCGTGTATGAACTGGGAGGCGCTGGTCTACGCGGTGGTCGTGGTCCTGGTGGTGCTGCTCCTGGTCGCGCTGTGGCGCCTGGCCAACGATCGGAGCGACCCGCTGCCGTGAGGCCTCGGCTTGGCGCGCGTTTCTGGCGCGGCGTGCTGTTCGGGACGGCGCTAAGCGTGGTGCTGTGGCTGTTGCTGGCCGCGGCGCTGCTGCTCGAGGTCCGCGCGTGGGGCTGATCGACACGGCTCGCGCTCAGATTGGCAAGCCGTACTCCGGGCCACTTTCCGACGTCGGCGGCGGGCGCTTCGGAGATCCTGGTTTCGACTGCTCGAGCTTCGTCGCGTGGGACTACGCACAGAACGGCGTGCCCGGCCTGGTGGCGTTCACCGACGCGATGTACGCGCAAACCGTGGCGATCGACAACCCGGTCGCCGGCGACCTGGTGTTCTACCGCTACCGCGACCCGGCGCAGCCAGGCGTCGAGTTCCCGCACATGGCGATCTGGCTCGGCAGTGATTCGCTCACCATCGACTCGAAGTACCCCACGGGCGTGAGCGTCCATCCGATGCTGGACTTACCGCACGAGTTCCGGCGCGTCGACGCCGCGCTGCTGGCGGAAAACCCGGCGGTCATTGACGCGGGGGACGGCAATAGCGGCCAAACGCTGACGGCCGACACTGGCGGCGGCGCAGGGGTCGCATCGCCGCCAGTGTGGGCGCTGGTCGGTGGCGGGCTCGCGCTGTTGTGGGCGCTGGATCTGCTGCCGTGAGACATGCCCGTGACGCCGGAAGCCAGTACATGCGTTCCATCGCGGGCTACGCTGGCCCGTATGTCACGAGCGCGCGAGTTGACCAGCGGACGTATCAACGGGGCGGACCCGGAGCTCTGGCTCGAGTTGCGCCTCGAAGCGACACGGCGCCACGTGCCGATGCACGAGGTTTGGGACGAGATCATGCGCGACTGGCTCGAGAGACGAGCGGCGAGCCAGCCGGCGCCCAACAACGGGAGGGCTACCGCCGCCGTCACCGCCTGAGTTGTTCGACAGCGGGGCGCGCGAGCGCTCCATAGAAAAAACCCGCCGCGCTGTTTTTGGAGCGACGCGGCGGGCTTCGGAGGTCCTTACGTGAACCAATCCGCACGCGCATTCTACGACGTAGGCCCCCTCGGGGAATGCCCCCACGCGAAAACCCGGCTTGAGTGTGACCTGCGTGTAAGCCGCCGGTTCGTGAGCTGCGCCGACTGCGGCGCCGCGGGACCGACCGCGGATAGCGACCAGGCCGCGCTCGAGGGATGGGCCGAGCTGGTCGAGTTCGTCGAGGCGCTCGTGGTCTGGAACGAGCGCAACGCCGATGTAAGAACTACATCGACGCCGCCCGAGCTGGCTCCGCTCGAGGCCAGCCTATGAGCACTGGCCGCGCGATCGTGTGCCGTATCTGTGGCGCGAGCTGCCGCTGCAAGGGTGCCTCGCCCGATGGGATCTGCTGCGGCTGTCACCGACACCGCGGCCGAGCTCGGCGCGGCGTGGCCACCGTCCAGCACCGCGGCGCGCTGCAACCCGCGCTCCAATTCCAGCCGTCGCTCGAGGCGGCTATTAGCCAATCAAACGAGGCGGCCGAGTAGATGCGCAAACAGGAGGCCGCGTATCTGGCATCGGGCCGTCGGATATTCGTCGATCGCCGCTGGCACCCGCCGGCGGCGCTGGTCCTGGCCGTATTTTTCGCTGGCGGTGTGGTGCTGGCGGCGGTCGTTCACTTGATCGCAAGGTGGTGATGCGGGCACTAGCTGTAGTTTCTCCGCCGTCGCGCCTCGACGAGCTCGAGGCGGTGGTGCGCGCGGGTCAGGATGCCTTTTTGAGCGTCGGGCGGGCGCTGGTCGAAATTCGAGATCTCGAGGTCTATCGCGAGGCGGGGTACGCCAGTTTCGGCGCGTATCTGGCCGAGCGCTTTCCCGAGCTCTCGCGGCGTTCGGTCTATAACGCGCTGGCCGCGGCGACGGTGGCCGACGATCTGGACGGTTTCTCGACCCAAACGCTCGGCACGTCGCACCTGGTCGAGCTGGCACGCCTCGGCGCGGCCGATCGGCGCCACATGGCCGACCTGGCGGCGGCGCGCAACCTGAGCGTGCGCGAGCTGCGCGAGCTTATTCGCGAGCTCCAGCGGTCCGGCACGCCGCGGCGTCCGGCAATCGTGCCGGACATAGGCGGGATCGGCGGCCTGCCCGCGGAGTGCCGCATCGAGGTCCGCGACTGCCGCACGCTGGTATTCGAGGATGGCATCGGCCACCTGGAGCGGCGCCACGGGGCGCCGTGCGACGACGCCACCTGTCCACACCCGGCGCTGGTGCTCGAATCGCCGCCCTACAACGCGGGCGTCGCCTACGACGACGATCCGACGGCCGACTGTCTGAGCTGGCGCGAGTACTGGCACGAGCTGATCGTGCCCCACTTCCGCGAGGTCTACCGCGTGCTGATGCCAGGCGGCCGTTTCGCGGTGAACCTGGCAAACGTGCTGCGCTCCGATGCCGGCGATCGGCGCCGCGGCGACGGCGACGGCGCGCGACACCACCGCCCCTATCGCCTCGAGGGGATCGGCAAACGCCAGCACGCCGGGATGGGCGGCGACGGGTGGGCGGTGATGATCGACCGTCTCATATGGACCACCTGGTCGCGCATCGGCTTTTTGCCGCGGGAACGCTTCACGTGGATAAAGACCAGCGGCGAAGCGGACGCTAATAGCCAATCAAACAAACTCGACCCGGCCAACACCATCACCACGTCGACGGCGTGGGGCACGTATGGCTCGCCCGCGAATCCTGTTGCTCGCGCGGTGGCGGAGCCGATCTTTGTCGCCTCCAAGTCGAGCCACCAGCGCCAGCACAGTCGATACGGCAATAGCGAGTCGATCGACGGTGAGCGGTTCAAAGCGCTGACGCGCAACGCCTGGTTTATCCCGAACAACGTCGACCGTTCGCGGCACCCGTGCCCGTGGCCGCGGGGCGTGCCCGACAACCTGGTCGAGCTCTACACGTGGCCCGGCGACCTGGTGGTCAATCCGTTCGTCGGCAGCGGCACCAGCGCCGAGAGTGCGATCGAGCTCGGGCGTCGTTTCTACGGGGCCGACCAGTCGCAAACCTACGTGCATGACGCGGAGCGCCGCGCCGCGGCGGCGCTCGCTCGCCTCGAGGGGGTGCAGGTATGACCGACGAGCAGCTCGACCGACGGGCGCGCTGGCGCCAGCGCAACCCGCGGGAATGGACCACTCGGCGCGTCCGGCAAGTGTCCGGCAGTCCGGCGCCGGACACCCGGACACCTGTGCCGGACACCCGCGAGCTCGAGGCGCTGCGGGCGCGTGTCGCGGAGCTAATAGCGATTCAAAGCGAGCTCGAGGCCGAGCTCGTCGAGTTGCGACGGTATCGCCAGCAAGACATTGAGCGGTCGCGTCGGAATCGCGAGCGGCGGCGCGACCGGTCGCTGCGACCGGACGCGACCGGACGCCGACCGGCCGCGACCGGCACCCCCCCCCTCGCGCGCGACGTGCAGTCCGGTCCCCCCCCGGAGTACGACGAGAACTACCAGGGGGTGTCTCTTGCTGCTGTTGCTGGAGCGACTCACGCGCGAGGCGGCGCAGCAGCAGCAGCAGCAGCAGCAGCAGCAGCAGCGACCGCCCGATGTGTCGATCCGTGGACGGAGCCCGCGGTGCGCGAGTTGCTCACCGCGAAAAATCTCTTGCCCGGGCCGATGCGGGCGCTTATGGCCAGTGTCACCGGCGAGGGTGCGACGTCGAATCTCGGCGCCGTCGTCAAGTTCCTAACTCGCCAGTTTCCGTCGCCCGCGGCGGAGGCGGCGCCCGTGACTGCCACCGTCCGGACGTCCGGACGTGCCGGACGCCTCACCATGTCGGTGCCCGACAGCGACAAGTACGACGGCGTGCTGGCGGCGATGCGCGAGCAACAACAAGCGATCCTCCGCGGCGAGCTGGTGGTGCACTGACATGGAGCGCCTCGGCGGTGTCCTCGAGCGCGTCGTAAACCAGCGCCGCCAGCTCCGCGGCGAGCCGCTCGAGTACCTGGTCGAGCTGCCCCCGACGGTGGCGCTCGAGGCCTCGCTGGACCTGGCGCGCTCGAGACTCGGGTGGGCGCTGATGCGTCGCGCCGAAGCGTGCGAAGCGCTCGCCGACGTCGACCTGGTCGACGCCGCGCGGCCGATCCGCAAGGCCGACGACGACGTGCAGCGGGCGCTCAAGCTGGCCCGCGAGGGACGCCGCCGCGACGTGCTGGTCGCCGCGTTCGGCTGCTGGTGCCTCGGACTTGGCGGGCGCGGTGCACGCGAGGCGGTGTATCGAGCGGGGCTCGGCTTCGTCGAGGTCCTCGACGCGGAGGGAGGCCGCGTCTACCCGATGGCCGAGTACTGCGCCTGCCCGATCGGCCGCGAGCTCGAGGCCGAACATGCGCCGCTGGTCGCCGCGGCGCTCGAGCGGGCCGCGGATGCGCAGCGCGGCCGACTGTGGCGCCACGTGCCCGTCGATTTGCGCAATGTGAGCCTCGACAGCTACGAGCTGCTCGACCTGGAGCCTGGCCAGCGCGAGGCGCTCGAGCTGGTGCGGGCGTGGATACCCGCCCGGTCGCGCTGGCTGGTGCTGACGGGCGCGCCGGGCGTCGGCAAGAGCGGCCTCGCGATCGCCGCGGCGCGCGAAACGAATCAGCACTGGCTCTACGTCACCGCGGGCGATCTGATCGACGAGCTGCGCGCGACCTTCGACCCGGCCGAAAAGAGTCGCGACGCGGTGCGCGAAACCGACGTGCTGGCCAGCCTGTACGACGCCGAGCTGGTGATTCTCGACGAGCTCGGCGCGCAAATCTCGACCGATTGGGCCGCCGAGCGGCTGTTTCAGGTCATTTACCACCGCGAGGCGGAGCGCAAGCGCACGATCGTGTGCACCAATTTTCGGCCCGCCCAGGTCGAGGCCGTGCTCGGCTTCCGTGGCGAGCGGCTGCTCTCGCGCATCGTCGGCGCCGCGACGCCGTTTGTGTTCACCGTCACCGGCCGAGATCTGCGGCTGAAAGGAGCAGAGATGCACTGATGGAGACGCCCAAAAGCGAGCTCGAGCTCGAGGTCGCCTTCCGCAACGAGTTCGCGCTGCTGAGTGCGGACCACACCGAATACCCGATCGAAGCCACGCCGCTGAGCTGGTGGTGCCTGGTGTGCGCGGTGCAGCTCGCGGCGCGGCACCCGGAGGCGCCGAACCATCCGACCCTGCGTATCGCGATCGAGTTCGCTCGCGCGATCGGCGAGCACCTGGCGACGACGCCCGCGCTGTCTCGAGTGATGGCGCAAAGCTGGCAGTCGGCCTACGACCTGGCCGACGGCGAGCGGCTGAGCCCGTCGGGGCTGATCGTGCTGCCGACGAATCGGCGCCCATGAGCGGGCGGAAACTGGCCGAGCTGTGGGACCTGTCCGAAGGCCTCGGGGCGGGTGCCTACGAGCTGCGCGTCGGCGGCGAGCTGGTTGGCAAGGGCCGCAAGGTGTGCGAGCTGTGGGAGCATCCCGACGGGCTCGAGCTGCGCGCCATTGTCGGCGCGTTCCACTTCGAAACGCTCCGCGCGAGCGACGAACGCCAGGCCGAGATGGCGGCCGAGTTCGAATCCATCGAGGCGCTGCGGCTGTTTCTGAACGGGACCGCGCCGGTTATCAACGTCGGCCAGGTCGGCGCCGAGCTGCACGCGGCGCAGCGCAAAGCGATCGACGCGGCGCGCGAGATCGTGGCAGCTGCCGACGAGGCCGCGGCGGGGCGGTGATGGGTGGCCGGGGAGTGGGGGCTCGACATTCGATGGGCGCGCGGCGAGCGCGGCTGGCTGGAGATCCGCGACCCGGCCGATGGACGCATCTACCAGGTTTGGGGCCGCGACTGTCCGAGCGCCTGGCGCCAACGCGCGACGGTGCGCCTCAAGCAAGAGATGGAGCGCCGGCAGCGGCATGTCGAACCTGAGCCACCGCCCGTATACGCCTTCTAGCGGCTACGTGCGCCGCACGGGCGACGGCCAGCCGTGGCACGTGGCGATCTCACAGCGGGCGCCGTCGGTGTGCGGGCTGCTGCCCGCCTCCGAGGTATGGGGCTGGTCGCAATGGACCACGCAGCCACCCGCCGGGCTGCATATGTGCCCGACGTGCCTCGAGCGCGACCCGCGGCGCCACGGCGCCGAAAAACGCGAGGCGGTGCGCTGAATGCTGGAGCGCGAAACGGTGCAGGCGATCGCGCGCACGCTGCACCAGCTCGACCGCCAACACCGCGGCGCCGAGCGCGAGGCGGTGCTCGATGCGCTCTTCGCGTTGCGGCGCCTGTGCTGGTCGCCACGCGCCGAGCTCCCGCCGCGGCTGCGCCGCGATCGCCAACACATCGTCGACAAACTGCGCCGATGGAAGGCCTCGGCGGCGTGAAGCGGTTACCGATGGTGCGCTGGCGGGTGCATGGCGGGCGGCTGCGCAAGTCGGCCGTGTGGTGGTGGGGTTCGCCGGGCAACCCGCCGGGCATGCGCCGCGTGTCCCCGCGGCAGGCCGAGCTCTACCGCCACGTCGTCGATCGGCTTTCGCCGCCCGAGGTCTATTTCGAAGCGCTCGACGAGCTCGACGACGTCGACGACGACGACGAGCAGCTCGAGGACCTGGCGCCCGCGGCGTGCCACTTCTGCGGCGCCGAGACGCGCGACGGGCTGATGGTGTTTCCCCGAAGCGGCGCCGCCTGGCCGGTGTGCGAGCCGTGCATGCAGGCCGCGTTCACACGCAACCCGACGCGGCCCGAGCTGCGCTACGCGCGGAGTCCGAATTGAGCGAGGCCGAGCGCTGTCCGCGGTGCGGCGATCGCTGGCTGCTGCATGGGGGCGGGCCGTTTGCCGATCGCTTCTGTATCGCGTGGGACGGCGCGCGGTTTTGCGCCTGTCCGGTGGCGCGGCCGGCCCGATCGGCGCTCGAGCTGCTGGCGCGGCCTGTAGCCGACCTGGTGGCCACCGCGGACGTGATTGTCTGCACCCGCGGGGCGCGACGGTGAGCCGCCGCGAGGACCTGGTGCGCGCGGTGCGCCAGTTGCTCGACCGTTCGGGCGAGGCGCCGTATGCGGGCGACCTGGTGCGCGTGACGCTGCGCCAACCCTGTACGCGGCATCTGCGCATCTGGCACGGCGTCTACGGCGTGGTGCAGGCGCGCAACACCGAAGTGCCGAGCGACGATCATCCGTACTTCGTGGTGACCCCGGATCCGCGCGTGCCGTATCCCGATTGGTTCGCCGCGGGCGAGCTCGCCGAAGTGACCGACGCCGAGCGGCGCGAGCTGGCGTACCGCGCGTTTCGTGACTGGCGCCAGGTCGCGCCGCCCGAGGCGTCGTGAACGTCGAGAGCCACCGCCACCGCTGCCCGCTGTGCTGGTCGACCTGGTGGACGTGCTGCGCGGGCGGCTATCTGTGGTGCGACTGCTGTAGCCCGGGCGGCTGTGAGCACAGCGCGGCGCTGCACCGTGCCCGACGGCTGCGCCCACGCGAGGCGGAGCAGCTCGAGGCGCACGAGCGACGCCGACGGAGTCGACCGTGAGGCGCCATGGTGACGGGCGGCCGGTGGTGTTTCGGGCGTATTACCGCGGTGGCCACCGCTGGCGCGGCTACGTCGGCTCGGACGTCCCCGGCGTGAGCTACGGCCTGTGCCGGCCGAGCAAGCAGCGCCACGCGCACTACACGCAGGCCCGCGCGATCGACTGCGCGCGGCGCACCGCGGAACCCTGGCGAGACAGGCCCGCGAATGCCTAGCCGCGTGTGCCCCTGGTGCGGGCGTCGGGTGCGCACGGTGGTGCCCGGCGGTGGGGATGGATCGGTCGAGGTCTTTGTGCGCCACGGCGACGGTGGGGCGGTGTGCGAGGGATCGCGCCGCGAGGTCCCCGCGGAGGATGCGCCGGGCCCGTGAGCAGTCTGACCCGAGCGCAGCGCCAGCGTGTCGCGGCCGAATGGCGCCGCGCTGCCGAATGGGAAGAGGCGCAGGCTGCCGAGGCCGCGCGCATCTTTGACGGCGCGGCGTGGTGGACGGCCGCGGCATCAATCGCGCCGAATGCGCGGGCGCGAGCTGCTCAGGCGCGGGCGATCGCGGAGCGGCTCGAGGCCGAGACAGGCCCGTGAGCCTCGACCTGGTGGTCGCGTTCGTCGGTGGCGGGTTGTTCGTCTACGTGTTGAGCGGTGGCTTGGTGATGAATGCTCGCTGGCTGGCGCGCTGGTGGTGGCGCCGTCGGCACCCGATGAGCGCGTTTCTTCGGGACCGCATCGAGGCCGAGGCCGAGCGCAAATGGCGCGGCGAACGCTGGCCGTCCGACTGAGCGTAACTGTGAGAAACCGTCCCCGCATTCGGATGCGCCCGCCGCGCCGCTGAGCGCCGGCGCCGCTCGTAGACGCCGACGGCGAGCACGGGTAGAGTGCAACGCTACATGGAAAACGTAACGGCGATCGCCCGCCGCCCCGCCGCGGCGATCGCCGCACGGGCTGCCGGCGACGCGCTGCCGCGGTACGTCACCCGCGACCAGGCGCGCAAGATCGTGAACGCCGCGCAGACGACGACTCACCGTCTGTTGCTCGAAACCCTCTGGCAGTCGGGCGGGCGCCTCAGTGAAGTGCTGCGGCTGCGGCCGTGCGACGTCGACGAGGACGAGGGGGCACTCCGACTGCCGAACCTCAAGCAACGCCGCGCGACGGCCCGTAAGGCGGTCTATGTCTCACGCGACCTGGTGGCGCAGTTGCGCGCGCTGGCCGTCGATGCGCGGGTGCCGTGGGACGGCTACTACTTCCGCTCTCGCCAGTCCCACCGGCGCGCCCGCCCGATGCATCGCGCGCAAGCGTGGCGAATCATCAACGCCGCCTCGAGCCGCGCGGGTGTGTGGCTGGTCGACGTGCTCGGCCGCATGCAGCCGGTTACGGCGCGTGACTTCCGCCACGGCGCCGCCGTCAATCAGATACGCCAAGGCGTGCCGGTGTCCGAAGTGCAGCAGCAGCTCGGCCACGCGCGCCTCGATACGACGGCGATCTACCTACGCCTCGCCAACCCCGAGCGGCGCGCGACGGCCGACGGCGTGGTGTGGTGAAGCGCTACACGCTGGCTGAGATCCGCGCCACGGTCCGCGGGGAGATCCCCGCCGACCATCGCGTGTATGTGATTCGCGACGGCCGCGGGCGAGCTCTCTACGTTGGCCGATCCGCGAACCCGTGGACGCGCGTCCGCTCGCACGCGATCGGCGCCGCATGGAGCAACCCCGGGCCCGCCGCCGAGACAATCGGGGCCGCCGGCAGTGAGTCGGATAGCTGGCTCGCTGAGTTTTGGACACCGGCCGAGGTTCTGAGGCGCGCGGCTCGCGTCCGTCGACCGCGCCACGAGTTTGTCGCCGCGGCTGAACTGGCCCTAATTGGCCTCGAGCGCCCAACTCTCAACGGTTGCTATCGCTGGTGGGCCGATGAGTTGATTCCCGACGCGCTCGCCGCGTCGCTCATGGAAGGAGTACCCGAGTAATGCACCAGGTCGAACCACCGACCGTCAGACTTACGCTGCTTGAACAGCACCGCGCCGCCACCGAGCTGGTCGACGGCTGGCTCCGCAGCGATCGCCGCCTCGAGGCCGTGCCGACCGACTGCGCCGAGGACCTGCGTCGCCATGTCGCGGTAGCGGACGGGCGGTGTCCCAATGAGCCACCAGGTCGAACCACCGACCATGCCGCCGCGCCTTGGCGAGCTCGGGGCGGTGTCCCAATGAGCCGCGCGCAGCCGTGGCGTCCCTATAGTGGCGTGAGCACTTCCAACCACACGAGCAGGCGACGTTGGCGATCGTGGTAGTCGTCGTTTGGGCACGTGCAGAGCTCGCCCGCACGTCCGGGGCGGTGTCCCAATGAGCGAGCGTATGTCCGAGGTCGCCGCCTGGCCGGCCTCAATGGACGAAACGGCGGGCGAGACGTGCCAGCGTTGCCACGGCACGACGCGGCCGTTTTTCTGGCTGAGCTCGCCCGAGCTGAAGGTCCCCGCGCTGCTGTGCAACACGTGTAATGCCGAGTTTTGGGGCTCGACGGCCGAGCCGGTGTACCTCGAGTTTGGCCCCGCTAATCCCGACGTCGACTACGGCGTGCCAAAGCCCGGGGCGGTGTCCCAATGATGGTCGAGGCGACCGTGCTCTACCGCGACGCTCAGAGCGACCCGCGCGACCCGGATGGGCTGCGCTCGGCTAAACGCCTGTTCAATCTCGACGCGGTGGCCATCATCACCGCCAGCGACGACGGCAAAGGTCGCTCGATTTTCCACATGCGCGACCGCCACCCGGCGCCGTTTTTCGTGGTCCTCGAGCCCTACGAGTACTGGTCGGCCGTGCTCACCAGCGCGCAGCCGCGGCCCGTCGGGGCGATGTCCAAATGAGCGACGGGCGCGACGTCGTCGACCGACCGCCGGGGCCACCGCTAGACGAGGCGAAATTACCGCCGTGGCTGCGTCAGTTTTCGCTTTTTCTGGACGTGCGCCAGCTTGGCGACGAGCTGCTCGCGGAGTGTCTCTTTTGCGACCTGGCGCTCGCCGTACCGCCCGACTTCACGCCGTCGGACAATCCCGAAACAATCCTCAACCTGGCGCGCCACGGCATACAGCACGCCGCCGCTGGCCAAGTGCGCCCCGGGGAAGAGGGGGGCCGCTGACCCGTGGCAATAGAGCATTACCTGGTGCGCGCGGCCGAGCTCGGCGCGCCCGACTTGCGTTGGGTGGCATACGTCGACTTCGACCCGGAGGCGCGCCGCGGCACGATTCGCTGGCAGGGTGGCCTCGAGGGAAAAATCGACGACTTCGAAGGGGACCGCGCCGGCCTCGAGCAGCAATTCGCGACCTGGCGCGACGTCGACGGCTACCAGGTCGATCGCATATGACCAGCCGCGTCGAGCTGGATCTCGAGCTGCCCAACGGCCCGCGGCCCGTCGCGCGGGGCTGGTACGCGCAGGCCTACGACGGCGCGGTGTACGAGGTCGTGGCGTTCGGTGGCGGCGGCGGCCCGTTCGTATGGGTCGACGTCGACTCCGGGCGCATCGTCATGTCGGGCAGCGGCGACTACGTGACGTCCGGCCTGAGCGCCACCAAAGCCGAAGCTATCGAGAAAATCCTCGAGTCGGCCGTCGAAGAGCTCACCCGCGCCCGCGCCGCGGTCGATCGCCTCCGCGGCGCGCTGGCCAGCGCTCGGCTCGAATAGGCCCGAAATCGCACGCACAGCGCGTTTTTACGGGGCAGGCGCCCGGACACCTAACCAGCCGGACGTCGGCCTCGAGGCCGCCTGGCGGCGCTGTGCGTGCGCCGACGGGGCATCATCGCGGCCCGCCGTGCTTCGAGCTCGCCGAGCGAGCGCGTCACGTCACTGCGGAAGTCGAGCAGATACGCCAGCTCGAGGTGTGCCCGCGACAGCGCATCGAGCAGCCTTTCCTCGCGCGGCGTCGGCGGCGAATCGCGGAAAAGTTCGTCGTACACGCCGGCCAGGTCAGTGCCCGCCCGTCATGGCGCGGCAGCGGTGGCCGCGCTCCGACGTGTGAAAGAGCACGTGCCAGAAAATCGCGCACCAGCGCATCGCGAGCTGAGCGTAGGCGCCGCGTGCAGCCGTCGGCATGCTGCGCTAGACGGCCGCCGGTGGATCGGAGCGGCCCGCCAGCTCGGCGAGCAGCGCGGCTATGAGTGACCACAAGCGGGCGATGTATCCCGCGGCGCGCTCGCGATCGGCCTCGAGCTCGAGCTCGACGCGCTGCCGTTCGTGCGTGGCGTCGAGGATCTTCGGCGTCCAGCGTTTGCGTTCGTCGTGGACCGCGCGACCGACCGCCTCGCGCACGGCGGCCTCGACTGCCTCGCGGACAATCGCCTGCACGCGGGCGACGGCGTGCTGAACGAGCGCCTCGAGCTCGAGCTCAAGCTCAGGTTGGCGCGGTGGCTCCGCCACTCTGGACCTGGCCGAGCTGCGCCAGTGTCGCGAGTACTTTGTCGCGGTCGATGCCGGGCGCTTTGAGCGCCTCGTCGGTGAGCAGCACGTAGGCCTCGTCGCCGATCGCCCGCCAGAACGCCTCCGTCAGCCGTTGCAGCGTGCCCCATGTCGCGTCGAGGTACTCGGGCACCGCGAGCCGATAGTCGAAGCCGCATTTGTACGTGCAGTGGCCGCCCCACGAGCCCGGCACCATCCCCGGTACGGTGTCCCATAACCCGCCGACCTGTGACTGTGCCGTGGTGGGCAGCTCGATCCCGTCGTACACGCCCCCGAAAAGCTGGATCGCATAGCGCAGTAGCTCCGTGTCGTGGACGTCCACGCTTGCAAACGCCACGAGCTCAATGCCGCTGAGCGGATCGTGCCGCCAGTCGTTGAGCACGTCGAGCTCGATACCCCCCTGGTCGGTCGACGGGTCGCCTGGCACATAGCCGTCGACCTTGCTGTAACGCGCGATCGCGTCGTCGTCCGAGATTGGCGGCGCCGCCACGCCGGCGCGCGCGGCGTCCAGAAGCACCGCGTTGCATTCGCCGGCGATCGTGCAATCGCCTAGCCGATCGTTGGCGAACATGCGCGGGGAAAAGGCCTCGGGCGGCGCGACGTGGTCGAGCAGCGGTGGCAGGTTCGGCTTGTCGATGAAGTTGGCCAGCCGAAACAACACCGTGCGACGGTCCTGGTTCACGCTCGAGCGCGTTCGGCCGAGCGCGACCTGGCGGCCGTCGGGCAAGGTGTGGACGTGGGGGCTGGTGGCGGGTGTGGGCTGCATCGGGGTTCGGTCCTCCATTGGTTACGGGTCGGCGTCCGCGTCGCGGTGAATGGCGCGTACAAGATGCGCGGTTGCGGTGATGACGGTGCCGAGTGCGGCTAAAACGAGTGCGAGCTGTTGGAGGTCCATCGGTCTGATAAACGGCGCGGCAGGCCCTCGCGAGAACATGCGCCAATCACGCGCACCGCGCCGGTCAGTCACGCGGGAGCCGGCCCGCGAGTCACGCCCGCGGCGAGCGTCACCAGCGCTTGCCCGAAACGGCGCACCTGGTCGCGCAGCATGGCCCGCCAATGCCGCGCGCAGCCGGCCCGCCCGTCGATCAAGTACAGCGCTCGACGGCCGCACACGCGGCCCCGTCGCGCGTAGACGCAGCCGCTCGCATTCAGCCCAGGATCTCGCCCGCGCGGTTGCGCACGCCGTCGGCGAGCTGGTGCACGGTTGGCGGGTCGTCAGCGCTTCCGTCGAGCTGGTCGGCTACTGCCAGTAATTCACCGGCGAGCTGTACCACGCGGCTTTTTTTGGCCACCCATCCGGGATCTTCGGTCGGCGCTGGTGGTGGTGGCGCGAGATCGTCGGCGCAGATATCCGGGTCGACGTTGCCGAGCGCGCCGACGGTGAGCGTGCCCTGCGGCTGCTTGGCGATCACCGCCTCGAGCGTGAAGCCGCCAAAGAGGGTCACCACCGACACGTCGTAGACGCCGTCGTACTGCGCTGGCCACACGCGGCGGCCCTGGTCGGCGAGCATGGTCGTGTCGCCTAGGTACGGCACGTGATACCAGCGCCCGCCGTAGTAGATGCTGCCGCCGATCGAGGCGCCGAGGATGGTCGGATACGTGTCGGTCAGCTCGAAGAGCACCGCGAGCTGATCGAGGCGCCCCTGGAGCGACAGCGCCGCGGTAGCCGTCGGGTGATTGGCAACCGCGGGCGGGGGCTGGCGCTCGAGGCGGGCGAGATGCTCGGGCGGGAGCTGCATCTGCACCGGCGCGCCGATGCCGAGCGCTTGCAGCGGGGCGATGGTGGTGTCCTCGATATCGTTGGCCACCGCCAGCAATCGGCCCGTGAACGGCTCGAGTAAATCGAGTTTGCGCTGCGTGTCGTCGAGGCCGAGGCTAAACCACTTCCAGAGATACGCGACGACGTCCCAACCGTTGTCGAGGCCCCATTGGATTTGTTGCGCGGTGACCCC